>Ga0256843_1000780_pt1 | contig 26397 bp, 18 predicted proteins | sample AlvinellametaG_FD_191572 | JGI IMG/M metagenome (GOLD analysis project Ga0256843, IMG submission 191572) | Pompeii worm associated microbial communities from hydrothermal vent at the East Pacific Rise, Pacific Ocean - Alvinella | ecosystem: Host-associated > Annelida > Integument > Unclassified ... | reverse complement strand
GAATGGATTGAATATCCGGTGGATGTACTGATGGAAAGACATCTTGCTTCAGCAGTGATCGATCAGGAGAGTGGAGAAGTCCTTTATGATGTTGTTGCTCCGCTTGATGAAGTAAAACTTAAAAAGATGATTGAGCAGGGAATTGACCGTATTGAAATCATCAATGACCTGGCAGACGGTACGGACAGATCGATCATTAATGCGTTCATTGCGGACAATGAGAGTCTCAGACTGCTTAAGCAGACAGAAGAGATCGATGATGAAAATGTTCTCTCCGCCATTCGTATCTATAAAGTGATGAGACCGGGAGAACCAGTGACACCTGAAGCGGCAAAGGCATTTTTGAAACAGCTTTTCTTTGATCCTGAGCGATATGACCTGACACAGGTTGGCCGTATGAAGATGAACCACAAGCTTGGTCTGGATATTCCGGAGTATGCAACCGTATTGACTGCGGAAGACCTTATCAACACTGTAAAATACCTGATCAAAGTGAAGAACGGTCAGGGACACATTGATGACAGGGACCACCTTGGAAACAGAAGGATCAGGGCAATTGGGGAACTGCTTGGTAACGAGCTTCACAATGGTCTTGTCAAGATGCAAAAAGCGATCAAAGACAAAATGACAACGATTTCCGGCACGCTTGATGAATTGATGCCGCATGATCTTGTCAACTCAAAAATGATCACCAATACAATTCTGGAATTCTTTTCATCCGGGCAGCTTTCACAGTTTATGGATCAGACAAACCCTCTGTCCGAAGTAACTCACAAAAGAAGACTCTCTGCACTCGGTGAGGGTGGTCTTGTCAAAGAGAGAGCCGGATTTGAAGTCAGGGATGTTCACCCGACACACTATGGACGTATCTGTCCGATTGAGACACCGGAAGGCCAGAACATTGGTCTGATCAACACGCTGGCAACATACTCAAAAGTAAATGAACACGGCTTTATTGAAGCACCGTATAAAGTAGTCAAAGATTGTCAGGTAACGGATGAGATTATCTATATTACGGCTACACAGGAAGAGGACAAGTGTATTGCACCTGCTTCTACCAAAGTTGATGAGAATGGAAGAATTGTCGAAGATCTTATTGAGACAAGACTCAACGGAAACATTGAGTTGAATGAAGCCAAGAGAGTGGACCTGATTGATATTTCACCATTGATGATCTCCGGTTCGGCAGCAGCACTCATTCCTTTCCTTGAGCATGATGATGCCAACCGTGCACTGATGGGTTCAAACATGCAGCGTCAGGCAGTTCCATTGTTGAAAACAGATGCACCGGTTGTCGGTACAGGTATGGAAGCGATCGTCTCGCGTGATGCGTGGGAAGCGGTCAAAGCCAAGAGAGCCGGTAAAGTTGAAAAGGTAGATGCGAAAAATATTTACATTATGGGTGAAGATGAAACAGGTGTGTTCATAGACCATTATCCACTTGAAAAAAATATGAGAACCAACCAGAATACAACATTTACCCAGACACCTATCGTAAAACTCGGTGACAGGATTGAAGCAAAACAGATCATTGCTGACGGTGCCAATATGGATCAGGGTGAGCTTGCCATCGGTAAGAATATTATGGTTGCCTTTATGCCTTGGTACGGATACAACTACGAGGATGCGATCATCGTTTCTGAAAAGATCATCCGTGAAGACACCTTTACTTCGGTGCATATTTATGAAAAAGAGGTAGAGGCAAGAGAACTCAAGCACGGAACAGAGGAGATCACAAGAGATATTCCAAATATCCGTGAAGATGAACTGCTTCACCTCGATGAGAGCGGTATCGTTCAGCTTGGTACCTATGTGAAACCGGGAATGATCCTTGTAGGTAAAGTTTCTCCAAAAGGTGAGATCAAACCGACACCGGAAGAGAGACTCCTTAGAGCGATCTTTGGTGAAAAAGCGGGTCATGTTGTGAACAAGTCTCTCTACTGCCCTGCATCTATGGAAGGGGTTGTTGTTGATATCAAAGTATTCACCAAAAAAGGATACGAGAAAGATGCAAGAGCTATTCAGGCATACGAAGAAGAGAAAGCAATTCTTGATTCGGGGCATCACGATCAGCTTTTGATGATTGACAGAGAAGAGATTCTTAGAATTGCACACTATCTTTCAGCACAGGAACTTGCCAAAGATGTAACAATCGGTGACGATGAATATAAAGCAGGTATGAAAGTTCCTGAAGAAGTTATCAAAGGTGTTAACCGATTTGCACTTAGAGGTGTGGTACAGTCCTACTCCGATGATGTTCAGAATGAATATGAGTCATTGAAAAACTACTTCCTCAAGCAGAAGAAGAGACTTAAGAACGAGCATGAAGAGAAACTGAGTATTCTTGAGAAAGATGATATCCTTCCTTCAGGTGTGACAAAACTGGTTAAAATCTATATTGCAACCAAGAGAAAACTCAAAGTCGGTGATAAAATGGCGGGTCGTCACGGAAACAAGGGTATTGTTTCCAACATTGTACCTGAGATCGATATGCCGTACATGGAAGACGGAAGACCGGTTGAGATCATTCTTAACCCGCTTGGGGTACCTTCTCGTATGAACATCGGACAGATCCTTGAAGTTCACCTTGGTCTTGTAGGTAAGCGTCTGGGTGAGCAGCTCCAGGAGATGTTTGAGAATAAAACAGCTGACTTTATCAAAGAGCTTAGAGCCAAGATGATCGAAATTGCAGATGTTGCCAAACTGATGAATGCCAAAGAGACACTGGATAAGATGAGTGATGAAGAACTTTTGGTTTACGGTAGAGACTGGAGCAGGGGTGTCAAATTTGCTGCACCTGTCTTTGAAGGTGCGAACCAGGCTGAATTCGACAAACTTTTCGAACTTGCAAAGATCGAGAGTGACGGTAAGATGACACTTTACGATGGAAAGACAGGTGAGAAGATGATAGAGCGTGTCAACGTTGGGTATATGTATATGCTTAAGCTTCACCACTTGGTTGATGAGAAGGTTCATGCACGTTCAACCGGACCATACTCTCTTGTAACACAGCAGCCGGTCGGTGGTAAAGCACTGTTTGGTGGGCAGAGATTCGGAGAGATGGAAGTATGGGCACTTGAGGCCTATGGTGCATCGCATATCCTTAAAGAGATGCTGACGATCAAGTCAGATGATGTTGAAGGTAGAGCCAGAGCCTACAGAGCCTTGACAAAAGGGGAGTCTGTACCGGCTTCGGGTGTTCCTGAGACCATGTTCGTATTGACCAAAGAGCTTCAGGCACTTGGTCTTGATGCAGAGCTATATGAGAGTAAAAAAGAAGTGGAGAGTGAAGATGAGTAAGTTTTTAGAGAATTTAACACCAATTGACCTGAACAGTGATGAGAGACCGCAGGATATAGCAGCCCTTCAACTTAGAGTTGCAAGTCCCGAGAAAGTACTTTCCTGGAGTTACGGTGAAGTAAAAAAACCTGAAACTATCAACTACAGAACACTCAAACCTGAGCGTGACGGACTCTTCTGTGCGAAGATCTTCGGACCTATCAGAGACTATGAGTGTTTGTGCGGAAAATACAAGAAGATGCGTTACAAAGGTGTCGTGTGTGAGAAGTGTGGTGTTGAAGTTACCTCTTCGAAAGTAAGAAGAAACAGAATGGGGCATATTGACCTTATTGCTCCTGTGGCACATATCTGGTATGTCTCTTCTCTCCCTTCTCGTATCGGTACCCTTCTGGGTGTCAAGATGAAAGACCTTGAGCGTGTGCTCTATTATGAAGCATATATCGTCAAAACACCGGGTGAGGCAAGTTATGACAATGAAGGTTTGAACCCGCTTCAAAAGTATGATGTTCTGAATGAAGAGCAGTATCAGCAGATCGTATCCCGTTTTGCAGATACGGGACTTGATGCAAGAATGGGTGGAGAAGTGGTTCAGGAACTGCTTGCCGAGCTTGATCTTGTCGATATGTTTGCTCAGCTTAAAGAAGATATTCAGGCAACAAAATCTGAAGCAAAAAGGAAGACGATTGTTAAAAGACTCAAAGTAATTGAAGCTTTCCTGCATTCAGGTAACAGACCTGAATGGATGATGTTGACACAATTGCCGGTACTTCCACCGGATCTTAGACCATTGGTAAGTCTTGATGGCGGTAAATTTGCCGTTTCAGATGTAAATGACCTCTATAGAAGAGTGATCAACCGAAACCAGCGTTTGAAAAGACTGGTTGAACTGGATGCGCCTGAGATTATTGTCAGAAACGAAAAACGTATGCTTCAGGAAGCAGTTGATGCCTTATTTGACAACGGTAGACGCGGAAATGCGGTAAAAGGTGCCAACAAGAGACCATTGAAATCACTCTCGGAAGTGATCAAAGGGAAACAGGGACGTTTCAGACAAAACCTTCTCGGTAAACGTGTTGACTTCTCAGGACGTTCTGTTATTGTTGTCGGTCCTGACTTGAGAATGGATCAGTGCGGATTGCCTAAAAAAATGGCCGTAGAACTCTTTAAGCCGCACCTAATGGCAAAACTCGAAGAGAAAGGCTATGCAACAACACTGAAGCAAGCCAAGAAGATGATCGAGCAGCAGGTTAATGAAGTATGGGAGTGTCTTGAAGAAGTAGTTGAGAATTATCCGGTACTGCTTAACCGTGCACCGACACTTCACAAACTTTCCATTCAGGCGTTCCACCCCAGACTGATCGAAGGAAAAGCGATTCAGCTTCACCCTCTTGTCTGTTCTGCGTTCAACGCCGACTTCGATGGTGACCAGATGGCGGTACACGTACCTCTTTCAGATGAGGCGATAGCAGAAGCAAAAGTCTTGATGCTGGCTTCTATGAACATTCTTCTTCCTGCTTCAGGTAAGGCGATCGCCGTACCTTCTCAGGATATGATTTTGGGTCTGTACTACTTGACACTTGAAAAGAAAGATGTCAAAGGTCAGCATAAACTCTTTGCCAATGTCGAAGAGGTAGAAATTGCATTTGAACAGAATGCGCTTGACCTGAACGCACGTATCAGAACCGTGCTTGACAACCGTATTGCAACCTCTACAGCAGGGAGACTGATCTTGAAGTCGATCATCCCTGACTATGTTCCTGAAAAATACTGGAACAAAATACTGAAGAAAAAAGATATCGGTGCGCTGGTTGACTATATTTATAAAGTGGGCGGTGTTGCCGAAACAGCCGGTTTCCTTGATGATCTTAAAGATATGGGTTTCAAATATGCAACGAAAGTAGGGGTATCTATCTCTATTGATGATATTAAGATTCCGGAGATCAAAGAGGCACGTGTGACTTCGGCAAAAGAGGAAGTCAAAGAGATCCAGAGACAATATGCTGCGGGTCTATTGACAGATCAGGAACGATATAACAAGATTATTGATATCTGGACAGATGCGAACAACTCTATTGCCGAAGCACTGATGGATCTGATTCGTAAAGACAAAGACGGATTCAACTCCGTACACATGATGGCAGACTCCGGTGCGAGGGGTTCTGCGGCACAGATCAGACAGCTCTCGGGTATGAGGGGTCTGATGGCAAAATCTGACGGATCGATCATTGAAACACCGATTACATCGAACTTCCGTGAAGGTCTGAACGTACTTGAATACTTTATTTCGACCCACGGTGCAAGAAAAGGTCTTGCCGATACCGCACTGAAGACAGCCAATGCCGGTTACCTGACAAGAAAACTGATCGATGTTGCACAGAATGTGAAAATTTCTATGACAGACTGTGGTACGCATGAAGGTGTGGAAGTTTCCGATATCGTTGTCGGTAACGAAATGATTGAGCCGTTGTCAGACAGAATCTACGGAAGGGTACTGGCAGAAGATATCATTGACCCTATCACTTCGGAAGTACTTGTGAGTGAAGGAACGATGATCGATGAAGAGACTGCATCAAAAGTAGAAGAAGCCGGTGTACGTTCCGTAGTAATGAGAGCTCCTTCAAGCTGTAAAGCGCCAAAAGGGATCTGTGCAAAATGTTACGGTCTGAACATGGCTGACAACAAAATGGTCAAGCGTGGTGAAGCAGTCGGTGTTATTGCGGCACAGTCGATCGGTGAGCCGGGTACACAGCTGACACTGAGAACCTTCCACACTGGTGGTACGGCAACTGCGGGTAAAGAAGAACGTTCCGTTGTAGCAACCAAAGAAGGTTTTGTACGATACTACAACCTCTCTGTCTACAGAAATACGGATGGTCAACTGATCGTTGCAAACAGAAGAAATGCCGGGGTACTTTTGGTTGAACCGAAGATCAAAGCGGTGAACAAAGGGAAAGTTTCGATTGTGGTAACGCATGATGAAGTGGTTATTTCTGTAAAACATAACGGAGATGATGAAGTTAAATACAACCTGAGAAAATCAGATGTTGCCAAGTCAAATGAACTTGCAGGTGTTGCCGGTAAGATCGAAGGGAAACTCTTCCTGCCACTGAAAGACGGTGATACGGTTGAAGAGGGTGATTCTATTGTTGAAGTCATCAAAGAGGGTTGGTCTATTCCAAGCCGTATTCCTTTCGCTTCCGAACTGAAAGTGGAAGATGGTGCTCCTGTCACACAGGCAGTACTTTCCGAAGCCAAAGGTACGGTGAAATTCTTCCTGCTCAAAGGGGATTATCTTGAGGCACACCCTGCTGTGAAATCAGGAGATAAAGTTGAAGAAAAAGGTCTCTTTGCAGTGGTTGTCGATGACAACAACAGAGAAGCGGGAAGACACTATATTTCAAGAGGTTCTGTCGTTCATGTAGATAACAATGCCAAAGTAGAAAGAGGTGAAACGCTTTCAGCTCCCGAGAAAACAACACAGGTAGTCATTGCAGAATGGGATCCGTATTCTGAACCGATCATTGCCGAGCAGAAAGGTACACTCAAGTTTGAAGATATCATTCCAGGTGTGACCGTTGTCGAGCAGTTCGATGAAGTCACAGGTGATACAAGACTGGAGCTTAACGAGTATATTCCGGCGGCATACAAACCGGCAATTACACTTGCAACAGAGTCCGGTGAGCTGATCCGTTATCAGCTTGATCCCAAGACGATCCTGTTCGTAAAAGACGGAGATACGGTAAGTATTGCAGATATCTTGGCGAAAACACCTAAAGCGGCGATCAAGTCAAAAGATATTACCGGGGGTCTTCCACGAGTTTCAGAACTCTTTGAAGCAAGACGACCTAAAGATATTGCTCTGATCGCACAGATCGATGGTGTGGTAAGCTTTGGTAAACCGCTTAGAGGGAAAGAGAGACTGATCATCTCCGGTGACAACGGACAGATCACTGAGCAGTTCATTGACAAAAACAAAGTCGCACTTGTGCATACGGGTGAATATGTGCATGCGGGTGAAAAACTGACAGACGGTGTTGTCTCAAGTCATGATATCCTGGCAGCCCTTGGAGAGAAAGCCCTGTATGACTATATTGTTTCCGAAGTACAGATGGTTTACCGTAGACAGGGGGTTAACATCTCTGACAAACACATCGAGATCGTCACTTCACAGATGATGAGACAGGTAAAAGTGGTTGAGAGCGGTGACTCCAACTTTATTGCGGGAGATATTATTTCCCGCCGTAAGTTCCAGGAAGAGAACCAGAGAGTACTTGCCCTTGGCGGTGAACCGGCAATTGCCGAGCCAATGCTTGTAGGTATTACACGTGCAGCGGTCGGTGCAGACTCCATCATCTCTGCGGCATCCTTCCAGGATACAACAAAAGTACTGACTTCGGCATCTATTGCAGGTACGGTAGATATGCTTGAAGACTTGAAAGAAAATGTTGTTATTGGTCGTCTGATCCCTGTAGGTACGGGTATGATCAATAATGACAATATTAAATTCCATACAGCAGAATAAAAATGTATACCGATCTTCTCCGTTAGATGACGGAGAAGGTCTTCTCCCCCGCACAACAGTATCTCTATGAAATAAAAATAGATATATGTGTTACTTATGTAAAAAAACAACCAGATAATATAGTTTATTTTACGCTACCTTGGAAGTCTATGGAGACAATACCTACCGCTATGATGAAGATGGTTACCTGACAGAAAAGACGACACCGGATGGTAAGAGTACATACACATACAACACATTAGGTTCCCTTACCAAAGTAGTACTGCCAGACAATACAACTATAAATTACTATCAAAACGTACTAAACCAGAGAGTAGCAAAAGAGGTTAACGGAACTATTGTCCAAAAATATCTCTGGAGAGACCTTGCAACACTGCTTGCTGTCTACGACAAAGATGACAATCTCGTACAACGCTTTGAGTATGCAGACCAGAGAATGCCTGTAGCCATGACACAAAATGGGCAGAGGTACTATTTGCATTATGATCAGGTGGGAAGTCTCAGAGCAGTAAGTGATACAAACGGCAATGTGGTTAAAGAGATCGTTTACGATACTTATGGTAATATCATTTCTGACAGTAACCCGTCATTCAGGGTACCCTTTGGGTTTGCGGGCGGACTGTATGACCCTGACACGAAACTGACGCACTTTGGGTACAGAGAGTATGATGCCTATACCGGTAAATGGACGGCGAAAGACCCCATAGGCTTTGCGGGTGGGGATAGTAACCTGTATGGGTATGTGCTGGGTGATCCAGTTAATTTGGTGGATCCGGAGGGATTATTCGCACCTGCTGTTTATTATGCATTTTACTATGCGGCAATGTTTGCAAGCGGTTATTGGGCTATTCATGAGTCGATACCACATGCGAGAAATCTTGCAAATTTTGCTTCTCCATCAATTTCATTACCATGGAATGGAGAACCAAATTCAACAGGTAGATGTAAACGAGACGATGGAACCCCTAAACAAAAAAGAAGATATGGACCAGATGGTACACCCTTACAAGATATAGATTACGATCATGATCACGGACATGGGTCACCACATGTTCACGACTGGGATGGTAAAAAAAGAGAGCCGGGACGAAAACCTATTGATACAGATGGAGATTTAGATTTTGATGCAGATTAGTGAAGTCAATAAAAAACTACAAATTTTGCATGATTGTATATTGATTGGGATTAGTGATAATCTTGAATCAAAAATCACAAAATTAGTATTTATAACAGAAAAAATAGATAAGAAAATTACAATAATTTTAAAATCCGTTCTTAATAGCAGATGTGAAGATTGGAAATTTGGAAATATCGTTTTGGATGCATCTATACTTGAGAATAAAAGCAGATATATTGACATACTGATTTTTGTAGAAGATTTGAATAAATTGCAAATTGAGAAGAAACAATATATAGATTTATTGAAAAAAATAGAGGATAAACAAATACATATTTTTGAACTTAATCCTAGTTATGGGGCATACTTTGTATGCCTTTTTAAAGATATTGAAATAAATATAACTGATATTATTTAGAGGCTTAGAAGGCTTAGGGGTCAGGTGACAATGACAACTCTGTCTCCTCTCCCTTAAAAAGAAAGAAAAGAAAGGGGTCAGGTGATCGTAATCGTAAGTAATACTATGCTATACTTTTTCTCATAACAGGAGAAGACTATGCCAAGAAGACCACGCATAGAGATAGCAGGGATTTATCATGTTATCAATAGAGGTGTAGAACAAAGAGACATTTTTAAAGAACCTGCCGATTATGAATACTTTGAAGAACTGATGTGCTTTTATGCCAAAAGCTACGGTATTACCATACACAACTATTGCCTAATGACAAACCATTACCATTTACTCATAGAGATAACAAGCGAAAACCTTTCCAAGTTCATGAGACAGCTCAATATGAACTATGCGATCTATTTCAATAAAAAATACAAAAGAGTAGGACACCTGTGGCAAGGGAGATTTAAATCGTGGTATATTACCGATGAAGCTTACCTATATACACTGATGTGCTACATCGAACAAAATCCACTTAAAGCCAATATGGTAAAAACTTTAGAGGAATACCCCTATAGTTCGTATAACTATTTTTTACGAGATCACATACCTGAGTGTCTATCCAACTCATGGATAGCACAAAATTACGGCAATGATAAACAGTCCATAGTAGAGATGCTAAACTCTCCCATAGATATAGAACAATTAAAAGCACTCAAAAAAGCTGCCTCACTCATAGAAGCTCCCAATATTGATAAAAAACCAAATACAGAAGTACTCAAACGACGTTTTTCAAAGATAAAAGAGATTAAAGAGAGAAACGCTATGATATGTAAATCGTATGAAGAGGGGTACTCACAACATATGATTGCCAAGGTGTTAGGATTGGCACAGTCAACAGTACATGGAATTATCAAGAGAGGGAGAAAGTGATACGATTACGTTCACCTGACTCCTGCCCTCCTGAGCCAATGCTTGTAGGTATTACCCGTGCAGCGGTTGGTGCAGACTCCATCATCTCTGCGGCATCCTTCCAGGATACAACAAAAGTACTGACTTCGGCATCTATTGCAGGTACGGTAGATATGCTTGAAGACTTGAAAGAAAATGTTGTTATCGGTCGTCTGATCCCTGTAGGTACGGGTATGATCAATAATGACAATATTAAATTCCATACAGCAGAATAAAAATGTATACCGATCTTCTCCGTTAGATGACGGAGAAGGTCTTCTCCCCCGCACAACAGTATCTCTATAAAATAAAAATAGATATATGTGTTACTTATGTAAAAAATAACCAGATAATATCTCTCTGTCTATTTCAAGTATCTTGAAGATATCAGAAAAGTGATCTATACGACAAATACGATCGAGTCGGTACATCGCCAGTTCAGGAAGCTGACCAAGACCAAAGGAGCATTTCCTAATGAGAATAGTCTTTTAAAGCTGCTCTATCTTGGTATACAGAATGCCCAGAAAAAATAGACAATGCCCGTTTGGAACTGGTCTTTGACCTTGTCCCTACTGGCAATTTTCTTTGAAGGGAGATTGGATAAATATTTAGAGGTGTAGCGTTTATGTTACCAATGGTGGCTGACACGGAATTTTAAACGCTCTCTTCTACTCAAAATTATAAATCCTTACTTAATCTCTATCTTTTTTATAGAGTGTTATAGAACCATGTCTGTAAGCCTCTCCTACATTTGTCATAATATTACTTACAACTATAGAGTCACTATCACTTGCTATTTGATAATCAGCTCTCGTAGTTGTGGATTGATTGATATGATTTACTAATGTCTCTTTTAAATTGACTGTACCATCTTCAGCTATTTGATAATGTTGTATAATATTTTGAAGAGTATCATATCCTTCAACCTTAGCATATGTCGCTATAAAAACATTATTATCCTCAAGTGCTAAAGCATCCGTTTGATTTGCTAACACATCATATATTATAGAAACTAAACCTACTCCATTATTTCGTGGATTAATCTTATAGACATAAAGATTTGTTACATGCTGTATTCCTGAATAAGCAGAGATTACAAAATATGAACTGCTTAAGGCGACATGTTTCCCAAATTCTCCAATTTCATTACCACTAGGAAATAAAGTTTCAAGGTATTGCATTGAGCCATTTTCATCTTTTTTATAGAAATATGCTGCACCGCTCCATGAGTTACTACCAGGTGCACCAACTATAAGGTAGTCACCATCCATTGCCATAGTGTCTCCAAAAGCATTCGCTTGTTGTGCATCAGGAGCTTCTAATGTCTGTTTCAGCATAAATGTAGCATTTTCATCACTATTGTAAATATATACTTTACCTGTAGACTCATAAGGATTTACCAGATATGTACCTGGCTCACTGATAAGTGTAGTGTTGTTATCTACTAAGATTTGAGAACCAAAGAGTCCATGCTCGGTAGGTTCAGGGGAGGTAAGTATATCTTTAAAATTCAGTGAAGTATTTGTATCATCATAAGTATATATACCAACAGCTCCTGCTGATGATATAGAATCATTCACAGCATAATAAGCAGAACCTGCTAAAAGCGTATTGTTTACTTTAGCTACAACGCTCAAGTCTGAAAGATCGGAAGGCGTAGCAGTTGATGCAAGCTGTGTAAGATTATTTTCATCAACTTTAAAAAGATAAAGATCTGTTCTTGAGCCTACAACCAAATCTGTATTATTCAGATAAAGAGGGTTGCCAAAATACAATGCACTTGTATTTTGATCATCACTGTAACTTACAGTTTTTGTCACATAGTCCCTGTCTCTTAGATGAACATGAAAGTCAAGAGCTTGTGCATGCCCTTGTGCATCACTTATATTAAGTGTAATCTCATATATATTGTTTGCATCTAAATCTACAGGATTTTCATAGTTAAGTGCTGCTTTTGGAGAGATAGCATGGTCAACTATCTCAAAGTTCTCACTGTCATCACCACTTAAGCTGTAACTTATTGGTTTATGAATCGAAGATGCAGCAATTTTATAAAATGGATATATATTTCCCTCATCCAAATATAGAGTGCTGTTTGTATCACTTAAAATGTAGAGTCTGTCTTGCGGATACGTTTCAAAGAAATCCATATATAAAAACTCTGTCTCATTTCCTGTTAAAAATGTACTTCCTCCATTTAAAATAGTACTAGGATAGTAGTCTAAATCGATATCTCTACTTTTTACTAAACTATTAGAATCATTTGTATCTGTAATCGTATATATTTCAAATCCATTTTCATTTGGAATAAAAGCAGAGTTTCCTATAACCAAAGAGGGGCCTCTCTTTAGATATGACAGGTCTTCTATATTAGCTATTTTCCCATCATCTTCCAAATGAAACAGATTATATTGAGTTGGCACTCCCCAAAGACGATTTTTAACAAACAGATGGTTTTTTGCCATATTGAATGTTAAAAAACAGTAGTTGTCATTAAAAGTATATGAATCTGTTTTCACAAAGAGAGAGCTATTTGGATCTTGTGTAAAAATATTTACTTTACATATTTCACTTACAGCTATAAAACTTTCACTTATATCTATACTGTTATATCCAAATAGTGTCTTATCGGTCTCATTATTATCACTTGTAAGTGTTTGCAGATAAGAAAAGTTGTTATTTTTATCTTTACTGTAAAGCATTACACTGTATAGATCAAAGTCAATATCATACTGAGCATCAAGAGCGATACCTAATATATTGTCTTTAAAGAAAGTATGTACAATGCCAACATTCCAAGGAGTGCTTCCGTTTATCTCTGTATTTATAAGGGTCGTACCCAGCTGTGTAATAGTATTGTTATCTTCAATTTTATACGTATTGAATTTTGGCAAAAAATGACCACTTGCACGATCATACTCGTGATATATAACAACAAGAATATTATCATTCAGGGCTATGGTATTTGTATATTGAGGTGCTTGCATAGATGCAATAGTAGTATTTTCTCCATCAACATTAATTCTTTCGATTTTTAATGTTGTACCATTTGTATCATCAAATTGTTTTACTAAGATATTTCCGCTAAGTGAACTATTTTTACTCTCTTCATAAGCGATCTGCTTTACTGCTAGAGGATAAAAACCTACAGGGTTTGGAGGAGCAGAAGGTGAATTGTCACTTCCACACGAAATAAAAAACAAACTCATCAAAACAAGTATAAATACTTTATAAATCAATCTTAATTTAAACATTAAAAATCCTTTTTAAACTTCTTATTCTATTGTAAATCTTTTAAACTTAAAATAATTTGTACCTATCTCTATTTTTAAAAGTATAGGGGTCAGCTGATCGTAGTCGTAAACCATTCCCTGCTCACTTTTATAAAGCAGAGGAGAGTAGCTATGCCAAGAAAACCACGTATTGAACCAGTGGGAAAGTATCATGTTGTCAATCTCAGGAATTAGGTCAAATTTCAAACAGCAGAATAAGTACCGATAAGTACTACAGGTTAGGTTTTAACCTATATCCTGATACCTTTCGCCTATCTTAAAATTTTATTACTTATTGCTCTTTTATTCTTTTGTTTTCAGGGGAGAAAAAGAAGTACAGAGGTAAACTATAAACAAGAGAATATGTAAAATATTTACATTTATTGTCTTTTTTAATGTATATAACAATAAGAGGAGAGATCAAATGAAAGGTATAAGTAAAGGATTATTTTTAGCTTCATTATTTTTTATTAATGGATGTAATAGTACTCAAGATAATCAGGATATCTATGTAAAAGAGGTAAATGGACCAGCAGGTGGGTTTGCAGGAGCCACAGAGTTTGTGCCTGAAATGTTTGCAGACGGGCAGACAATATATACTTATGATGAAAAAAATGCTTTATGGAGAGGGGTTGTTTTTCTGCCCAATCAGGAGATGCGTTATGAAAGTCTTGAGGGACTTAAAATCGGTTCAACCTATACCATTGTTGATGGAAAAATGTATGTAACAGATAATAAGAAGAGTCCAACGATAACATTAGAGAGTGCGGGAAAGACTGAATGGAAGGTGAGAGGGGAAGACAATGATCATGTGACTTGGCAGGATACATGGTATTTGGAACTAAAATTTAAAGAGGAGATGCTTGAAGGAAAATGTTATTTTAGTTGCTATAATAATGGGGATAAATGTATCAATGAAAAAGTATGTTTCAATAATGAGCTATTGAAAACATATACATTGGAAGGGTCTTTAAAACATGCATATCCGTATAGACTTGAGTATAATGGAATTGTAGTCAAGAGAGAGACAGATGAATATAGACTCTATTTGATAGATATCTCTGCTCAGAACGAATTGAATGTTTGGTATGTGTCAGAAAGTGAAAATTATGCGAATAATTCAATGTGGACACCTATATTATTTTAAAAGTACCTAAAAGAACAATCTTAAGACAGAGATAATTTCTTATTTGAAAGAGGAACTTTCATACTTAAATAGATAAAAGAGAGAAGCGTTTTATATGTTTAATATACTCTCTTTGTCTCTATGCGAGTGGGGAGTGATTTGAAAATTTAGAAAAAATAAAGATTTTTTCGATATAATACACCTCCATTTTTCTATGTATAATACTGCTTTACGCTATATATAAGTACTTTTGTGAGTATTTTTATATGGTGTAAGAACCAGATTCAATTCAAACTAACCAAAGAAAGGAAACGATTTGCCTACAATTAACCAATTGATTCGTAAAGAACGTAAGAAGCAAGTGAAAAAATCAAAATCACCTGCACTCGTAAAATGTCCTCAAAGAAGAGGCGTATGTACAAGAGTTTATACAACAACTCCAAAGAAACCTAACTCAGCACTTAGAAAAGTAGCTAAAGTCAGATTGACTTCAGGATTTGAAGTAATCTCATACATCGGTGGTGAAGGTCACAACCTTCAGGAACACTCTATCGTACTTGTACGTGGGGGAAGAATTAAAGATTTACCTGGTGTGAAGTATCACATTGTTCGTGGTGCACTTGATGCGTCAGGAGTAAACGGCAGAACAGTTGCACGTTCCAAGTACGGTACTAAAAAGCCTAAAAAATAGGTAGTTGCCGTAAAGTAAATTTATGTTTCTCGCCAAAGGCATAGCTTTAGTGAGATGAATTGGATAGTGACTTTGTTGCTAGACAGGAAGACATAAGAATAGTTTAGCTTAGAAATAAGCTTGAGCAGGTGTTGTCAATGATCATTGGGATCAGCCTTAGGGGACAAGACTTGAGTAAATCAATAGTAATAGATTGAAGATAATAAGGAAACATAATGAGAAGAAGAAAAGCTCCCGTTAGACCGGTACTGCCAGATCCAGTATACGGTTCTAAAGTATTAACAAAGTTCATCAATGCAGTAATGCTTGATGGAAAGAAATCAGTAGCGCAAAAAGTAATGTACGCAGCGTTAGAGAGAATTGAATCAAAAACTGGTGAAAAAGGTATTGAAGTATTCAACAAAGCGATGGATAACGTCAAGCCTGTAATGGAAGTAAAATCAAGAAGAGTCGGTGGAGCAACTTACCAAGTGCCTATCGAAGTAAGACCTGTAAGACAGCAGTCTCTGGGTATCAGATGGATCGTTGATGCAGCGAGAAAAAGAAATGAAAGAACTATGATGGAGCGTCTGAGCAATGAGCTTATGGATGCTGCAACTGAAAAAGGTTCTGCTTTCAAGAAGAAAGAAGATACATACAAAATGGCAGAAGCTAACAAAGCATTTGCTCACTATAGATGGTAAGGAAGTAAAGTTATGGCAAGAACGCACAAACTTGAAGATGTAAGAAACATCGGTATCGCTGCTCACATTGATGCAGGGAAAACAACAACAACGGAAAGAATCCTTTTCTATACAGGTGTTGAGCATAAGATCGGTGAAGTACACGACGGTGCTGCAACCATGGACTGGATGGAGCAAGAGCAGGAGAGAGGTATTACCATTACTTCTGCTGCGACAACTTGTGAGTGGCTGGGTAAACAGATCAACATCATTGACACTCCGGGCCACGTTGACTTTACGATTGAAGTTGAAAGATCTATGAGAGTACTTGACGGTGCTGTATCTGTATTCTGTGCAGTTGGTGGGGTTCAACCACAGTCTGAGACAGTATGGAGACAGAGAAACCGTTATGGTGTGCCTTCATTGGTTTTCGTAAACAAAATGGACAGAACCGGTGCTGATTTCCTTGAAGTTGAAAGACAGATTAGAGATAGACTCAAAGGTAACCCTCTTGTGATCCAGCTTCCTATTGGTGCTGAAGAGAACTTTGAAGGTGTTGTTGACCTTGTAAAGATGAAAGAGATCGTTTGGGATGCAGATGCTGAAATGGGTTCTGCTTATCATGAGCAGGATATTCGTCCTGAGCTTCAAGAGCAGGCAGAAGAATTCAGAGAAAAACTGATTGAAGGTATTTCCGAAGTTGACGGTAACGAAGAACTTATGGAAAAATATATGGAAGGTGAAGAACTGACAACAGAAGAGATCATGGCAGGTATCAAATCTGCATGTATCAATATGCATGTCGTTCCAATGCTTCCAGGTACAGCCTTCAAGAACAAAGGTGTTCAGACACTTCTTGATGCAGTTGTTCATTACCTTCCTTCACCAGTTGAAGCACCACCGATCAAGGGTACTAAAATGGAAGATGAGAATGAAGAAGTCATTGTTGAATCAACTGATGACGGACCATTTGCAGCACTTGCATTTAAAATTATGACTGACCCTTTTGTCGGACAGTTGACTTTTATCCGTGTCTATAGAGGTTCTCTGGAGTCAGGTTCTTACGTACTTAACTCGACGAAAGAGAAAAAAGAGAGAGTCGGTCGTATTATGAAAATGCACGCGATCAAAAGAGAAGAAATTTCTGAGATCTATGCAGGTGAGATCGGTGCGGTTGTTGGTCTTAAAAATACAACGACTGGTGATACACTCTGTTCAGACAAAGACAAAGTAGTTCTTGAAAGAATGGACTTCCCGGATCCGGTTATCTCTGTTGCGGTTGAGCCTAAAACAAAAGCGGACCAGGAAAAAATGGGACTTGCACTTGGTAAACTTGCTGCTGAAGACCCCTCTTTCCGTGTCAATACAGATGAAGAGTCCGGTCAGACAATTATTTCGGGAATGGGTGAACTTCACCTTGAGATCCTTGTTGACAGAATGAAGAGAGAATTTAAAGTTGAAGCAGAAGTGGGTGCACCACAGGTTGCTTACCGTGAAACAATCCGTAAAGCGGTCAACAAAGAGTACAAGTATGCCAAGCAGTCTGGTGGACGTGGACAGTATGGTCACGTATTCCTTAGAATTGAGCCTCAGGAACCAGGTTTCGGATACGAGTTTGTTGATGAAGTCAAAGGAGGGGTTGTTCCTAAAGAATTTATCCAGCCGGTTAACAAAGGTGTTCAGGAAGCAATGCAAAGAGGTATCCAGGCAGGATATCCTGTAGAAGATGTCAAAGTCACACTTTATGATGGTTCTTACCACGATGTTGACTCCTCTGAAATGGCGTTTAAACTTGCTGGTTCTATGGGATTCAGAGAAGGTTGTAGAGAAGCAAACCCTGTAATTCTTGAGCCTATGATGAAAGTAGAAGTAGAAGTACCTGAAGACTTTATGGGTGATGTCATCGGTGACGTTGCTAAAAGACGTGGACAGGTTTCAGGTATGGATGACAGAGCAGGTAACAAAATTGTAAATGCATTCGTACCGCTTTCAGAAATGTTCGGTTACTCCACTGACCTTCGTTCAATGACACAAGGTCGTGCAACCTATGCTATGGAATTTGATCACTATGAAGAAGTTCCACAGAATGTAGCCAAAGAGATCATCGAAAAGAGAAATAGTTAATCTTTTCGTCGATTTGCATCCATCTTTGAATGATGGATGCAGTTTTGAAACTAAATTTCGATACCTACCGTCGCTAATGCGTAACTGGGGTGCACTTACCTAGATAAGCTCTTTTATCAAAACATTCAAACATGAATACAACTCAACAAAAATCTCAACTATTTTATATCACAAAAAGAAAATATTATCTGATGCCAATGCTGTTGGTATTGTATAGTATTTCAAAGGAAAAAAATGAAAGTCATCATAGATCTTATAGAAGATATTCGAGAATCTATTGCCAATGCAGAAGATTTTGTATTTACCGCCGGGTTGTTGAAAGAGGATAGAGAGGACTCCTCCAGGCTTATTTATGCAGGGGAAGCCCCTTTAAATAGTTATTATATTGATCAAATAAGTAAGCATCTTGTCTTTAAAATTGATGGGAGCAATACTCAAATTAGAGTAGGAGAGCTTATGCCTCTTCTTCTGATATCCGATATGGATGTGATGATGTATGAACTTAAAATGAATGTGAACAAGCAGTATGAAGAGATGGAAATTATTGGATTTGGGAAAAATGAGGAGATGAAAAAATATCTCCTCTTTATTAAAGTTTAAATCTTTTAGGCGTAAACTTCCTCTTTGTTAAATTCCTTGGCAAGCAAGGCATAAAAAAGGGCTCTGTACTTGTTTCTGTTAGATCTGCCCATGGTTTCACAAACCTTTTTGATAGCATCATCCAATGCAACAGAATTTTCAAGTCCAAGTTTTTTTATTAAAAAATTCTTCTTAACTGTTTCGAGTTCACTGTTGTCAGAGCAGGATACCGTCTCTGCATCTTTATTATATATAGATGGTCCCAGTGCGGCGGTTACTTTAGCAATAAATGCCTCATCAAGCTCTAAATCCAATGTTTTTGCTGTCTGGGTATAGTGTGCTATCTTTTCATCTAATTTACTCATCTTTCATCCTTCTAAATAGTTTTGTATTTTCATTATATCGGTAAATATGTTTTAGGTCAAATGGGAAGGGGTTTGATTTAAAAGTATCCAGTTTAGATTGATGTTATGTTTTTTGCAAAAATAGGCAAGGGCTTCATAGGGTATCTTGTTGCGACGTTTGATAACAGCAAAGTATTGGGGATCAAGTTGTAATGCATTTGCAATTTCTCTGTCCAGTATTTTTTCTTTTCCTGTTGTCTGCTTCAGGATCTCTCTTACCCGCTGCATAACGTGTTTAAACGCTATCATGTCTATCCTTTTAGATGGTATGGTAGAATGATAGTCAGTTTTTATAGATAGGACTAAAAAAATGTCATAATGTCATGTTTTAAATGAGAAAAACAGGCAGGAGTTAAAATGTTTCGCTGTCTATCTCAATAACGGTATGAACATTTCCTCTTGGGTTGAAGTCTGCAATGAGTTTCATGGATTTGGGTTTGAGTCTGCTGTAGAGTGCATCAAAAATCTCATTGGCAGAGTTTTCGTGTGAGATATGTCTGTACATGAATGAATTGATATAGAGTTTAAGTGCCTTGAGTTCTATGACGGTGTTATTTGGAACATAAGAGAGTTTCATTGTTGCAAAATCAGGATAGCCTGACCGTGGGCAGAGGCACATGAACTCGGGAAGTTCAATATTGATCGTGTAATTTTTTTCATGCTCATTTGGCCAGAAGTTCTCTTTTGCATTAATATCAAATTCTTGTATCTCTTTTTCGCCGTATTTCATTTAAATCCTTTTAATTATTTTGTTCCAAGAGCTGTACTTCATTGATAGCTTTACCAATACCAAAGCCTTGAAGATAATCGATACCCATTGAGATTAGTTTTTCTTTTTGTGCTTTTTTATCTACCCATTTAGCTACAGTAGTGATCTCCAGTTCTTTTGACATAGATACCAGTGAACTCAACATTGCATAAGTTGTGGTATCATCCAGTTTTGTAACATAGTCACGGTCAAATTGGACAAGATCAAAATTAAAGTGTTTCATATACTCCATAGAGGCATTGGATGAACCGAAATTATCAATAGCGATACGTATGCCTCGCGCTCTGAATTTATTCAGTGTTTTAAGATATCCACTTAGGTTATGATGTGTTTTTCGTTCGTAAAGTTCTATAATTAATCGTGTCGGATCAATTTTGGAAGTTTCTAAAAGGGAAAAAAACTGTGCCTGAAACCCCTCATCTCTAAGTGAAAAGGGTGAAAGATTGAAAGAAAAAGAGAGTTTTTCATCTACCAGCGGAAGTAGGGAAACAATGTGTTTTATCATAGCAAAATCATAATCTCTCCCCAGCCCTAGACGATTGATAATGGGAAGATAGACTCTTGGCAGAATATCTGCCCCTTTCTTATCATGTAGTTTTGTAGAGATTTCATAAATATCTATCTGTTTGCTTTTTGTATTGAACAGGGGACGGAATGTGAGGTATAGCTTTTCATGTTTCAATGCAAAAAGAATACTTTTTTCCATGTTTGAAAGCTCGGCTGCATCATGGATTTTATTGTATTTTTTCTCTTTGTCAGAAGCTTTTTCCTCCATTGTAATAAGATCTTTGAGATGGATAATATCTTTTTCCAGCTCTTTTCCTGTATTGGTAATGGCTGCAAATGTATAGTCCAGTTCAATTTCGTCTATATTATGATGGGTCGCAATAAACTTCTCCAAAATAGTTTCAATGTCATCACTGTCCTGATCGATAGCGATCAGGAATTCTGCACCATAGCGCCTTGCAATCAACACCTTTTCAAGCCCGGCCTGTTTAAAAGACTGGTTTAGTTTGTGGATAACATTGTAGAGTATGAGATCGACCTGTTCTCCACTGTAATTTTCACTGAGAGTAGAAAGGTTTCTGATAATAAGCAGTACCAGTGTTTTGGGTTTATATTTCTCCAGTTGTGCGATAAATGCTTTTTGGTTGAATCCCTGTGTGGTTTGGTCAATGAGTGTCTCTTTTGCACTCAGTTCCATTAGAAAATAGATGAAGTAGACGGTAATGAAGAGAATACTCACCATAATAAAGGTGTTTTCAAAGTTGAATTTTATATTGCTCTCTTTGAAAAAAAGACTGTAAAAGACCAGTGAGACTAGCAGTAATATCGGTATACCGGCCCGCAGGGCAAGTTTAAAGCGCCGTTGCCGCTCTTCGCGTTCTGAGAGAAGCATCGTTTTTATACATCCAGATGTTTTACATCTTTGGCATGGCTTTCGATGTAATTTCTTCTTGGTTCAACTTCGTCACCCATGAAGAGTGTAAAGGTATCGCTTGCTTCTTCGATGTTATTGATCTTGACTTGAAGCAGTCTTCTGTTTTCAGGTGTCATGGTCGTCTCCCAGAGTTGTTCGGGGTTCATCTCCCCAAGACCTTTATATCGCTGGATATAGGCACCTTTTTTGGCTGAGGCTTCTACCTCTGCAAAGAGAGCCAGAAGGTCTTTTTCTTTGAATTCCTCCGTAATATGCTCCTGGATCTTCTGGTGAATGTGAATTGCTTCGTTGTAATGCGGGTTGGTAAAGAGAGTCTCATCGACAATAAGCTCTTCAAGTCCGTCATTGGTCTGTACAAAATAGTGCAGTCTGTCTTCTGTAATGGTTTTATTGAGAATGTTGTAACCCAGATCAGCAATATACTTTTCAAGTGTTTGTGCCAGTGTTTTGTTATCGGTTCCGATAATATCCGGATTTTCGATCATATAGCGAAGCACTTCGGGAAGTGCGAAACGCTTCTCGATCTCTTTGAGCGTCATTTTGTAGTAGGCTACAAGCTTAAAGAGGTCTATGAGGTCATTCTCTCCCATGGTATCACTTTCAATGACGGAGATACCATTCTCAATAAGGAAATCATTCAGGGCTTTGTCATCTTTCAGATAAGTTTCGTTCTTCCCTTTTTTATAGCGGTAGAGCGGCGGCTGTGCAAGATAGAGGTACCCTTTTTCGACAACAGGCTGTAGGAAACGGAAGAAAAATGTCATCAGCAGTGTCTGAATATGTGAACCGTCCACATCGGCATCGGTCATGATAATGATCTTGTGGTAGCGGAGTTTTTCTTCGTTGAACTCATCACCGATACCGCATCCCAGAGCAGTGATCATATTTTTGATCTCGTCAGATTTGAGGATCTTCTCCAGTCTGGCTTTCTCTACGTTGAGGATCTTACCTTTAAGCGGCAAAATAGCCTGAAAGACCCTGTCCCGTCCCTGTTTGGCAGAACCGCCGGCAGAATCCCCTTCCACCAGATAGATCTCTGAAATTTCCGGGTCTTTGCTCTGGCAGTCTGCCAGTTTTCCCGGAAGTGTACCTACGGACATGGAGTCTTTACGTTTAACCAGGTCTTTGGCACGTTTGGCTGCATCCCTGCCACGCGCGGCAAGCAGAACCTGTGCCATAATGGCTTTGGCCTCAATAGGGTTCTCCTCAAGGTATTTGTTGAAATTTTCAGAGAAGAATTTCTGTACCAGCGGACGTACATAGGAAGAACCCAGCTTCCCTTTGGTCTGTCCTTCAAACTGTGGTTCGGGCACACGTACGGAGACAATGGCGATCAGTCCTTCTTTACAGTCGTCGCCCGTAATTTTTACACCTTTCTCTTTGGCATTGGCATTTTTTGCAATATAGCTTGCCAGAGAACGGGTAAGTCCTGCTCTGAATCCGGCTTCATGTGTTCCCCCGTCAGGTGTTTTGATGTTGTTGACAAAAGAGAGAGACTTCTCGGAATCTGCATCGCAGTACATCAAAGCGATATCGATCTCGATATCGTCTGCCTTGCCCTGGAAGAACTGTGCTTTCGTCAGAGGCGGTTTGGTGTTCATATCTTCAACAAACTGTTTGATACCTCCCTCGAAGTGGTAGTTCTCTTTGGTCCCGTCCCGTTCATCTTTAAATTCGATGGTAATACGCGGGTTCAGGTAGCAAAGCTCCTTGAAACGTTTCATCAGGATCTCTTTTTGAAAAGTAGTACTCTCCGTAAAGATGGAGTCATCCGGCCAGAATTCTATCTTGGTACCTTTCTTGCGTGTTGGCCCGGTAGCTGCCAGAGGTTCCTGAGGTATACCTTTTCGGAATGTCTGCTCATGGATCTCCCCGTCTTTGAATACGGTCAGGTGCAGTTCTTTGGAAAGTGCATTTACAACGGAGACCCCAACTCCGTGTAGACCACCAGAAACTTTATAGGTATCTTTGTCGAATTTACCTCCGGCATGCAGTACGGTAAGGACAACGGTAGCAGCAGAGATCTTCTCTGTGGGGTGTTCTGTAACAGGAATTCCCCGGCCGTTGTCTTCAATGATCGCTGAACCTGCTTTGGTAAGTGTAACTTTGATAGTGTCACAGTAGCCTGCCATCGCTTCATCGATAGAGTTGTCAACTACTTCGTAGACCAGGTGGTGAAGTCCTTTTGTCGAGGTGTCACCGATGTACATTCCGGGTCTTTTTCTTACTGCTTCAAGCCCTTTGAGGACTTTAATGTTGCTTGCGCCATATTCTGCCATATTGAAACTCCGTTTTTTGGGGTGATTAGTATATATATTTTAGCGAAATAAACTTAGGGAAAGCGTGCTGTAGCCGGGATTTGCGGCTATTTCCAAAAGATTGTGGAATGTTTTGTTTTGAAAGAGGTTGTAAACACCGTTGCTAGGTTGTATTGCCCTCAAAACGACCCGGATTCTTGCTCAAATTTCATTATGTTGAATGTATGGGTATTTGGCTTTTGGTAGTGTTGTCCTGTTTGGAAGAATATGACCTGCGTGGAGGATGGGATCATTTGGAAGATACTGTCTTTTCATAGGGAGAAAAACAGGCAAGAGTTTAGAGCATCATCCCTGCCTGCTGTTTCTTGGTACTGACGATGTCTATCTCATTTGGATCTGTGAACTGCTCTCTCTGGTAGGCATCGAGGGCGTAACGGCCTATCATGGCGGCATTGTCAGAACAGTATTCAAGTGGGGCAACATGCATGGTCTTGCCAAATTCTTTGCAGAGTTGTTCGTAGGCACCACGCAGGTATTTATTGGCGGAGGCCCCTCCAACAATGGCAAAATCTCCAATGGGCTCTTTGGCAAAGATCTTTTTGCTTTTTTGGAGGAGGTGCAGTTTGACTGCTTTCTGGAAAGAGGCAGAGAGGTCTGCCTTGTCCTGTTCGGACATCTCAGATGCTCCTCCAAGCTTCTCTACGGTCAATCGTACGGCATTTTTAAGGCCTGAAAGAGAAAAAGCAATCAGTGGGGAGTTGCGAAGAGGTACGGGCAGATCAAAGCGGTTTTCATCCCCTTTGAGAGCCAGTGCTTCGATGAGAGGTCCTCCCGGGTAGCCAAGGTCCATCATTTTGGCACACTTGTCAAAACTCTCCCCGACAGAGTCATCCATGCTTGTTGCCAGAATCTCCATATGTTCAAAGTCTTTGACACGGATGACCTGTGTATGACCTCCTGAGATCAGAAGGACCAAAAGGGGGAAGATGGTCTCTTTTTCAATGAATAGTGAATAAATATGCCCTTTGAGATGGTGTACAGGGATCAAAGGGATGTTTTGCAAGACTGCCAGTGTTTTGGCCATGGCAATTCCCTCAAGCAGTGTGACACCCAAGCCCGGCTGGTTGGTAACGGCAACGGCTTTGAGTTTGTTAAACCAGGGCTTGGTCTCTCCAAGTATTTTAGGCAGTGCTACCGCATGCAGACGTGATGCCAGTTCAGGGACCACGCCGCCATAACAGGAGTGCTCAACCTCCTGGGAGATCTTTTTATGGTAAATGAGTTTCTTGCTGTCAATTTCTGTAATGGCGATGGAGCTATCATCGCAGGAGCTTTCGATGGATAAGATCATTTTTCTTTCCTCATGACTAATTTTTCTATAAACTCCCATTTTCCATATCCGCTGTCGGCATTGATGTGGCCTGCATCATGAATAATCGTAAATGAGGCATTGATCTGTGATGCAATTCTTTCCGCTTCATCTGTTTTGACCCAGGGGTCATTGTCCGAGACGATCATATGTATCTCTTTGGCATGAATATTGTCGGGTATTTCACAGGGGAAAAAGGTTTTAATGGTCTGCTCCCGGGTATTCAGGCTTGGCGGAGAGACCATGAAGAGTCTTTTTACTGTAGGCATGTTCTCCTCCTGGCAGAGCCAGAACCAGAGGGTATTGGCCAAAGAGTGGCAGACCACTGTGTCGGGTTTGAACTCTTCCAATAGGGTTTTGGCCTGTTTTATCCAGCGGTTTTTGCTTGGAAAATGGCAGTTGTCAAGCAGAGGAAAAGAGACCGTACCGTAATTTTTTGCAATTTCGCAGGCAAGTTCCGCCTGCCAGTGGGGTGCATCGCTTCCTCCCCATCCGTGTAGAATAAGGAGCTTCATGATAAAGTACCCTTATCATATGGAGGTAGGTTGTATTCCCCGAATACGACACAAGAATGGTTGTTCGCAATCAGTGATGTCGTATTCGGGGAATACGACCTACAGATGATATACATATGTTCTCACCTCTTTGTCAATCTCAATAATCTCTTCAATATTGTGTGGTTTGACTTCTTCAAATTTCCTGTATGCATCAAGTATAATGTCACTCATTCCAAAAAAGGAGCACTGTTCTTTTTGGAACTTCTCTATGGCAACTTCGTTGGCTGCATTGACTACGACACCTAGATGTGGATGCTGCAAAATATGTGCTTTGATGTTCCAGATAGGGTAACGTTCGGCGGTGATGGGCAAAAACTCCAGTGTACCCATCTCCAGAAGATTTACAGGGGGAAGTATCTCCTCTTCGACGGTATTTCTCAGGGCAAAGGCAATAGGCAGTTTCATATCTACACCTGCAAAGTGTGCTGTTGTTGAACCGTCTTTGAACTCTACCAGGGCATGAATGATCGATTTCTTTTCTATAACGGCATCGATGTTGGAGGTATTGAACAGCCATTTTGCTTCAAGCAGTTCAAAAAGTTTGTTGGTCATGGTGGCAGAATCTATGGTGATTTTGTTTCCCATGGACCAGTTAGGGTGTTTGAGTGCATCCGAAAAGGTAGCATCTTTCATCTTGTCCAATTCCCAGTCTCTGAACGCTCCACCGCTGGCAGTAATGTAGAGTTTGGAGAGGGGACGTTCGTTCATTAGGTACCAAAGGCCGAAATGTTCGGAGTCTATAGGGGTAATGAGAGACATGTCGATGAATTCACCGGCAACAACCAGAGATTCTTTGTTTGCCAAGGCAACTTTTTTACCTAATTCTGTAGCTTTGAGTGTCGGTGCAAGCCCTGCATACCCGAC
>Ga0256843_1000779_pt1 | contig 26414 bp, 24 predicted proteins | sample AlvinellametaG_FD_191572 | JGI IMG/M metagenome (GOLD analysis project Ga0256843, IMG submission 191572) | Pompeii worm associated microbial communities from hydrothermal vent at the East Pacific Rise, Pacific Ocean - Alvinella | ecosystem: Host-associated > Annelida > Integument > Unclassified ... | reverse complement strand
TCCAACCAGAGCCAAAGGTCTATCTAAAATTTTATCACCTTTGCTTGTAATCTTTTTTAATTTGACCTCTAGATTTGGAAAATTTGTTTTAATCTTTTTTGCCACAAACTCTGCCTGCCAAAGAGCCAAAGCGCTAGCTCTTGTAGCAATTATTAACTTTTCCATCTAAACTACTTAATTGCTTCTTTATATTTTGTTCTACTTCTATCAAATTTCCCGTTGAAGTAGACTGTTGGCGTTCCATTTACCATAACTTCCGTTGCTTTTTTATTATCTTCTTCTAAGGCTTTTTTGATCTCTTCAGTATTGATATCTTTTGGATCAATTTCAATATTAAATTGCTTTTTAATTGCTTCTAAAATCTTTTTCTCATTTTTTTCTCTTGGATTAATTTTTAGATCGTACATTTTCAAAGCATCTTCAGTTTTACCTTGAGATTGAAGATACTCCATCACCTTTGTAATTGTTTTTGAAGCTGGATGAATTCTAAGAAGAGGCATATGATAATAATAAAGTGCTAATTTGTCAGGATGAGCTTTTACATCTTTTATAATTTTTGGAAGATAATCTTTACAAAATGGACACTGAGGATCGCTAAAGACTACAACCTTATTTGGAGCGTCTGGATTTCCTAAGATTAAATGTTTTTTATCGTAATAACTTTCTGGAAGATCTGGTTTCATATTTTTCGTAATATCATTTCCAGTTTCCATATCTAGCAAGGACATAGCAACAAGTTTATCTTTTTCATTTACAAGGAGAGTTTCAGGAAATACTTGTGTTTTTGATCCAATTTTAGCATCTATTAAAATCATATATACTTTCCAGTCTCCATGACCTTCTAACTTTTTTTCTGAAAGAACTCTAACTCCTTCAATTTTTACACTTCTGTTTTTGACCAATTTTTCTTTTACAAATTTTTCTAAATTAAATTTATTCACTTTTTTCTCTGGGGTTTGTGGAATTTTTGTTGCATTATTTTCTGCAAAACTAACACTTGTCAAGCTTGTTGCTACTGTTAGAGCTATCAATAATTTCTGTGTCAATGACATCTAAATCTCCTTTGTAATATTGACTTTTGTTTTGACTTTTTCTGGTAGGGATTTTAACGAATAAATGTAAATATAAAATATAAACTAATAAAAAGAGTCCAATTAAATCACTTAATACTCCTGGGATTATTAAAAGGATTGCTCCAAAAAGGTAAGAGATAGCACTATTGCTTAAAAGATGCATATCAAATTCCCCGCTGTGGAGTTTTTGCATTCCATAAAAAAGAGTATAATTTGAATGTTTTAAAAGAAAAAAGCCCAAAAACATACTTCCCAAAATCCAAACTACACTCCAAAAAAAGCCTATACTAATTCCAACCTTTAAAGATATAAAAAGTTCGGCAAAAAAATAGATTATAAAATAGTTAAACATTTTTACCTCTTATCCAAAAGCAAAAGTTTCAATACCGCCATTCTAACAAACACACCATTTTTGACTTGATCTAATACAAGAGATCTTGGATCTTCTAAAATCTCATCACTAATATCTATATTTCTCATAACAGGTCCAGGATGCATTACCATAACTGAGCGATCTTGTAAAAGATCTTCTGTAATACAGTATCTTTTAGCATATTCTGTATAATCATCAAAAATAGGTTTTTTGTGTCTTTCAAGTTGAGCTCTTAAACTCATTATTACATCAACTTTATCAATAACATCTTCTATATTTTCATATTTTGGAAGATCAATATTTGGCATAAAAGGTTTTGGAGCAACCAAGAAGAGTTCAATTCCAACTCTTTTAAAGAGTCTAATATCTCCAGCTGCTACCCTAGAGTTTATTATATCTCCTACGATTGCAACTTTTAATCCTTTTAAATCTCCATCAAAATGTTCATGAAGTGTAAAAAGATCTAAAAGAGCTTGAGTTGGGTGTGCATAATTTCCAGCTCCAGCACTAATTACTGGGACTAAATTCATATTTGCAAGTTTTGTTGGGGTATCATTTAAAGAGTGACGAATAATTACTCCATCTGGTTCCATAGCACACAAAGTGCTAAAAGTATCTTCTAGAGTTTCTCCTTTTTTGGTAGAGCTTTTTGCTGGGTCAAGATGAACTACACTTGCGCCAAGCCTCTTGGCTGCTACTTCAAAAGAGCTTCTTGTTCTTGTAGAATTTTCAAAAAAGAGTGTAATTAAAAGTTTATCTCTAAGAAGAGGGGGAGGAAGTTTTTTCTTAAAACTGTAAGTATCATCAATGATACTCCAAAGTTCATCATCGCTTAAATAATCAGTATCAATTAAGTGAAGCATCTTTACTCCTTTTATAATTTTTCTCCAATTTTTAATTTTTTGGTAGGGAAGACTTTTAAATTTTTGGGATCTACAAAAATTTTCTTCTCAAAAGCATCTATTCCATATCTTCCTACCATGGCAGCATTATCTGAACAAAACTCTAAAGAAGGAGTCAATAACCTTTTATTAAAAGTTTTTAGAACTTGTTCTAATTTTTCTCTAATATACAAATTAGCACTTACTCCACCAACTAATGCTATATCTTTAATTGGTTCTTTTTTTAAGATTTTCTTTGTTTTTTGCAACAGATGAATTGTAACTGCTTTTTGAAAAGAGGCGCAAATATCACAAATATCTTCTTGAGTAAGATTTTCTTTTCCTCCTAATTTTTCAATTTCAACTCTTACAGCATTTTTTAATCCAGAAAGAGAAAAGGCAAGAAGTGGAGAGTTCCTAAGAGGAATTGGAAAATTAAAACGTTCTTCATCTCCTTTTTTTGCTTTTTCTTCTACAATTGGTCCTCCAGGATAACCCAACCCAAGCATTTTTGCCACTTTATCAAATGCTTCACCAATACTATCATCTAAACTTGTAGCCAAAATCTCCATATCTGTTATATTTTTTGCTTTAATTATCATTGTATGTCCACCTGAGATTAAAAGCACAAGTAGAGGAAAAAAAGTATTTTTATTTATAAAAAGGGAGTAAATATGAGCTTTTAGATGATTTACAGGAATAATAGAAATTCCTCTAAAAGTAGCAACACCTTTTGCCATAATTACCCCTTCATTTAATGTTACAGAAAGTCCTGGATTGGTTGTAACTGCTATTGCTTTTAAAGTATCTAAATACTCTTTTATCTCTTCTAAAAGTTTAGGCAAAGCTACTGCATGAAGGCGACTGGCAAGCTCTGGAACCACTCCTCCAAATTTAGAGTGTTCTTGCTCTTGAGAAATCTTTTTATGCCAGATCAACTTTTTGCTCTTTATTTCCGTAAGTGCTAAAGAGCTGTCATCACAACTTGATTCAATACTTAAAATCACCTCATCAACCTCTCTTTAGGTAAGATTGAACAAAATTTCTTACTTCTTTATCAATTTTTGGAACATCATCTAAACTACTTGGTGTAACTTTTTCAAACTTTTTAAATGCCTTTAAAATAGCTTTACTAATTTCTCCAAAAGCTATTTTCCCTTCCATAAACTCCTTTAGAGCCGCTTCATTTGCAGAATTTAAGATTAAACCACTTTTAGGATTTTTTAAAAGATCTTCTTTAATCTCCCAAACTGGATATCTTTTTGAATCTATTTTTTTAAACTCTATTTTTCCAATTTCTAAAAGATTTAAATTTTTTAGGATTTGATCTTCAACTTTCTCTAAAATTGCATATGCTATTGGAAGCTCCATACTAGTTGTTGCAAAGTGTGCGGTACTTGAACCATCAATAAATTCAACTAAAGCATGAATTAAAGATTTCTCTTCAATTACTCCATCTATATCCTCCACACCAAAAAGCCATCTTGCTTCTAAAATTTCAAATAGCTTATTTACCATAGTAGCACTATCTATTGTAATTTTTTCTCCCATTGCCCAATTTGGATGATTTAGAGCATCTTTTAACGAAGCTTTTTGGATATTTTTAATTTCCCAGTTTCTAAAAGCTCCTCCGCTTGCTGTAATAATCAATCTTTTTGGAGTTTTTAAAGAGCAATCTAAAAGGTACTTTAGACCAAAATGTTCTGAATCTATGGGAGTAATTTTAGAAGTATCAATAAAAGCTCCAGCTACAACTAAAGACTCCTTATTTGCTAAGGCTACCTTTTTGCCAATTTTGATTGCTTCCAAAGTTGGAAAAAGTCCAAAATATCCAACCAAAGCATTTACCACTAAATTTGACTTAGAAAGATTTATAACTTTTAAAATACCCTCTTTGGCAATAAAAATTTTTTGATGTTTTATCTCTTTTGCTTTCTCTTTTGAGCCAACTACAACAAAATTGGGTTTAAATTCTTCTATTTGCTCTTGAAGAAGTTTAGTATTATTATTTGCTACTAATGCTTCAACCTTTATATTATATTTTTTACAAATCTTTAAAGTAGCTCTTCCAATTGATCCAGTCGAACCAAGTAAAACTATTGAACTTTTCATTATTCCTCTTTAAAGTGCTTTTAATAGAATATAAAGTGTAATTGATCCAAAAAGGTATCCATCAATTCTATCCAAAACTCCTCCATGGCCTGGAAGAATAGCTCCACTATCTTTTACATTTGCTTCTCTTTTTAGATAGCTTTCAAAAAGATCTCCAAAAATAGAGCTAAAAGATGTCAAAGCTGCAATTAAAAATAAAATCAAAAAGCTCTCTTTAGAATAAGTTTTACCAAGAATAAAAGCTCCTCCTAAACTTCCCAAAAGAAGTCCCCCAAAAACTCCTTCTAAAGTTTTGTTTGGAGAAGTTGGAGAAAATTTTCTCTTTCCAAATTTTTTGCCGCTATAATAAGCTCCCACATCACTTAAAGCTACAATTACAAGTAACCAAAATAGGGCTTTTATTCCGTAATTTAGATAAAGAGCCCAGAAAAATAGAATTCCAGCGGTTGGATAGAATAAAACTAAAGAGTTTTTTGGATCCAATTCTCTTTTGTAAGCCGTGATAGAGACTAAAGTCATTGCCCCTAAAAATAGAAGCTCTGGAGGATAAGGATAAAAATATGCCCCAACCCAAATAGCTCCTGCTACAAAATAGAGTTCTAAAGACTCTTTTATTTTAAATAGCTTCAAAGCTTCATTCAAAGCAAACCAAAAAACAACTCCAAAAAAGCTCCAAGTTAAAAATTTGTTATCAATAAAAGCTACTACACCAATAATTAAAAGTAAAATAGCAGCGGTTTTCCATCTTTGAGAATGTTGATTTATAATTGCCATTTAAACCCTTGAGAATTTTTACTCTATTATATCGTGAAGAGGTTAAAAGCTATTTGGTATAATTTGAAAAAGAGGATTTAAAATGTCAAAAAGCCTTTATTCAATTGAGCCTTTAAAAAAAATAAATTGTCCTCAGTGTGGGTATAGTTTGCCAATTTATTTTAATTATACCAAAATTATTGAGTGTCCAAGTTGCAAATCTACAATCTTTTTAGGTGATGAGGTAGCAAAGGTAATTGGAGAAGCTTCAGTTTTGTCTCCTGAGCCTTCTTTGATTAAACTGCATGAGACTTTTGAGTATGAAAAAAGAAGATTTTTACCAATTGGAAAAATAAGATACCGCTATGATAGAGGTTTTTGGGAAGAGTGGCTTTTAAAAAGAGATGACAATCAAGCTTTTTGGCTAAGTATTGATGAAGGAGATTTTGCTTTAGAAAAAGAAGAAAAGAAAAACTTTTTAGGTTCTATTGATATTGAAACCTTAAAAGTTGGAAAGTTTATAGATGATTTTTTAGTTTCTGAGATGGGTTTTGGAGAGTGTGTTGGATTTGAAGGAGAACTTTTAGAACCTATTAAAATTGGTCAAAAACATGGATATATTCATTTAAGCGCAGATGCTGGAAAACTTATTACAATTGAATATGATCTTTATGATAAAACAAAACAGATAAAACTCTTCAAAGGAGAGTGGATAGATCCTTTTTTAATTAAAAGAGTTTAATTTTTAATCTATTTAAAAGTGTAATTCCCATCTTTTACATCTACTTTTGGAGGAAGTCTTTTTTCTTCAAAATAATCATATCCTTCTTTTAAATTTAACCAAAATTGATACCATTTGTTTTTTGAATGGCGCTTTAACTCCTTTTTTGTCATTCTAAATGGATAAATCTGAACTTGTACCTCTTTTTGTCCGGCATTTAAAGCAGATTCAACTAATTCATAAATCTCTTCAATTTGATCATCTCCCATTGCAAAGCATCCAATTGAAACACAACCTCCATGAATCATAATATAACTTCCTGTTCTATTGTGTTCTTTATCATATCTATTTGGATACCCGATATTCATAGAAAGATGAAATCTGCTATTTGGGTTTAGAGAATCTTTTGTAATTTTGTAAAATCCTTCTGGAGCTTGTTTATCTCCTTCTTTTAATTTTGGACCCAATTCTCCTGAATATTTACAAATTGGGTAGGATTTTAGATGTTTATACTCTCCATCACCTTTGATCCAAATCTCAAGAAGATAAGTACTTTTGAAAATTCTAATTAATACTGGATTTCCAAGTTCAGCATTTACTTCATCTAAATATTGAGTCAGAGGTTTATTTATACTTGGAGCTTTTTGAATATTTATATCTGTATAGTTTTTATCTGGAGTATGGAGTTTAACTGGAATTGGATCTACCCCCATAATTTTTTCAGGATCTATTTGTCTATTTTGTCTATCACCATTTTTTCTGGAAAGAATCTGATTTTCTTCACTCACATTTAAATCATCTTTTGAGATATTTTCTTCATCTTTGAGATATTTCTTTGCAATTATAACATCTGAACCATCCTTTTTCTTTTTCTTTTTTACACTTTTATTTTGATCATGTTTTAAATCAACTTTTTTTAAAGAAGAGGTATTTTTCTCTTCTGTTTTTTCTTTAGAGATAAAAACCGGTTTTGGGAGTTGAGCTTTTTTAATATTTCCTTCTTTAACTTCTTGATGAGTTCCTAAATATGGATAAATAAAAACTCCAGCAGTTACTAATGCAATAATAAAAATTATATAACTTAAAATTTTATTTGTCATCTTTTCCTCTTTTTGAAATAATTAAAAGTTTTTAAGAAAAACTATAAAAACTTATAAAGCCAAATAAAACATATTTTAGATTATATAATAATAGCAGATTAAAACATAAGCTCTTTTAAAAAAAATTATTATCTTTTTTCTTTTGAACTTATCAAAGTTTTCTTCTAAATTAAAAAAGAGTTTTTTAGATAGAATTTTTCTTAAATTTTAGGAGGAAAAATGTCTGAAGCAATAAAGAGAGTAGAAATTGCCATTGAAGAGATTAAAAAGGGAAAGATGGTAATTATGATGGATGATGAGGATAGAGAAAATGAGGGTGATTTAGTTTATGCTGGAGTTTTTAGCACTCCAGATATGGTAAATTTCATGGCAAAAGAAGCAAGAGGCTTAATTTGTACTCCTGTTACAAAAGAGATTGCTAAGAAATTAGATCTAACTCCAATGGTAAGAAATAATGATTCAATGCATGAGACTGCATTTACAATTTCAGTAGATGCAAAAAGTGCAAAAACTGGTATCTCAGCAGAAGAAAGAAGTTTATGTATAAATTTGCTTGCATCTTCAATTTCTAAAAGTAGAGATTTTGTAAGACCTGGACATATTTTTCCTCTAATTGCCAAAGATGGGGGAGTGCTTGTTAGAACTGGACACACAGAAGGCTCAATTGATCTTTGCAAATTAGCAGGACTTTATCCAGTTTCTGTAATTTGTGAAATTATAAAAGATGATGGAACAATGGCAAGACGAGAAGATTTAAGAGAATTTTCAAAAAAACACAAACTTCCAATTGTATATATTTCTGATATTGTAGAGTATCGTTTAGCAAAAGAGAAACTTGTAAAAAGAGTAAAAGAGTCTCAAATAGAGTTTTTTGGAGTGAAAGTAAAAAAAATTGATTATCAAGACCATTTAAATAGAATTCATAGTGTCATAGTTTTTTATAAGATTCATGAAATAGAAAATGTAAAATTTCACAATATTGGATTAGATATTGATCTGCTTTTAGATGAAAAAAGGTTTAAGAGTATTCAAAAAGGGATTGAGTATTTGAAAAAAAACGGAGGAGTTTTGGTCTTTTTGGATACTAAAACAATTTCAAAAGAGCAAGCAAAAGAGTTTGGAATTGGAGCTCAAATTTTAAAGGATTTAAATATAAAAAAGATAAAGCTCTTAACAACAAATTTAGAAACTGAATTTGTAGGGCTTAGCGGATTTGGGCTAGATGTGATTAAAAAGATAAATATTGCTTAAATTTATGTGTTATAATCTTTGACAAAAATGGACTGGAAATGAAATTTTTTACTCTTTTAGTAGCAGGAAATCTTTTTTTGATGGCATCTTCTTTAGAAAAAGAGATAGGATCGATGTTAATGGTAGGCTTTTTGGGAACATCTGCAAAGCCCTCCTCTCAAATTTGTAAAGATATTAAAAGGTTCAATTTAGGAGGAGTAATTCTTTTTGATTATAATCCAATAAATCATAAAAAGGCAAAAAATATCTCTTCTACAACTCAGCTAAAAAAGCTTACAAAAGAGCTTCAAGCTTGTGCAAATGATCATAAATTATTAATTGCAATTGATGAAGAAGGAGGTTTAGTCCAAAGATTAAAAAGTAAATATGGATTTTATGGGAGATATCCAAAAGCAATAACTGTTGCAAAAAAAGGAAGCTCTTATGCTTTAGCAACATACCAAAAAATGGCGAAAGAGTTAAGAAGTTATGGAATTAATTTCAATTTAGCTCCTGTTGTTGATCTTGCAATTAATCCAAAAAATATAGTAATTAATCGATATGGAAGAGCTTTTGGGAAAGATCCTAAGAAAGTTTCAAAATACGCTTATATTTTTATAAAACAGATGCATAAATTTGGAGTCTTAACATCTTTAAAACACTTTCCAGGACATGGTTCTTCTTTGAAGGATACTCACAAAGGCTTTGTGGATGTAAGTAAGCTTTGGCAAAAAGTAGAGCTTGAACCTTATAAAAAGTTAAAGAATATAGCAGATAGTGTAATGGTAGCTCATATTTTCAACTCAAAAATTGATCCAAGCTATCCTGCATCTCTTTCAAAAAAGACAATTCAAGGAGTATTAAGAAAAGAGATAGGTTTTAGAGGTGTTGTAATCACCGATGATTTACAAATGGGAGCAATCTCTAAGAGATACTCTTTAAAAAAGAGTTTAGCTCTTGCAATAAATGCTGGTAATGATCTTTTACTCTTTGGAAACCAATTAGATCCAAAAAAGATCTACTCTCCAGCAAAACTTGTAAATAGTATAAAATCTTTAGTCAATTCTAAAGTAATCTCTATTAATAGAATAAAAGAAGCAAGTAAAAGAGTAAAAAGATTAAAAAGTAGGCTAAGATAAGTTCTTTTAATTTTATGAATAGTTTGATTGATTTAATCAACCAAAATATGCCAAATAAGCTTCTAATTGAACTTGCTTTTTATTCTCTTTCTCCAGGAGAAATTATAGTTGCTCTTTTTTTTCTAGGAACTCTTTTTGTTTTAAATTATTTAATCAAAGCTCCAATAAGAAAAGCAATAAAGCTTTATCTTTTTAAAAATAGAAAAAATATGCTCTATCGTCTTTTAACAGAAAGAGTAGAAAAGATTCTAAAACCTTTTAGATTCTTCTTAAATACTTTTTTATTAAAAAAGATTTTTGAAATACTTTTAATTCCAAATTTTTTACTTGAGAGTTTATTTTTTGCTCTTTATATTTTCTTTTTATTATGGTTTTTTTATGAAATTGGGAAATTCTTACTCTATTTTGCTCTTGCTTCAAAAATCAAAAAACAAAAAGGAGCAAGGAGAGAACTTTTTAATATTTTTTTAAATATCTTTAGGGGAGTTATCTTTTTTATTTTTCTTTTTCTAGTTCTTTCTTATCTTGGTATTGACTTAACTGCACTTCTTACTTCTTTAGGAATAGGAGGAGCAATTATTGGACTTGGAGCAAAAGATACTTTAACAAATTTTTTTGATTCAATTAGACTTGTAAGTGAAGATATTTTTCATCAAGGCGATTGGATTGAGACTAAAGATATTGAAGGTTTTGTGACAGAAGTTGGTCTAACTTCTACAAAAATTAGAACTTTTGATAATGCTTTAGTAACTTTGCCAAATAGTCTTTTAGTAAATGGATATGTTAAAAATTGGACAAGAAGAATTGTTGGGAGAAGAATTAAATTTCATATTAGATTAAAATACTCTACAGATACAAAAGAGATAGACAAAGTTGTATATGAAATTTATGAAATGCTCCATAGTCATCCAGATATTGTAAATAATAATAAGTTAAAATATTTAAGACGCTTTAAAAAAACTTATGAAGATGGATTATTTAATATTGATGACAAATATGGAGTAAGAAGAACACTTTTGGTCTATTTAGATGAGATTGATCTTTACTCTATGAATATTTTAGTTTATGCTTTTTCAATTTCAGTAAATTGGGAAGAGTGGCTAAGAGTAAAACAAGACGTAATTAAAAAAATTTTAAAAATAATAGAAAACTCCTCTCTTGAGCTAGCAATCCCTCAGCAAGAGATTTTTTTAGAGCAAAAGAGAGGAGAAAGAAGAGTTTAAATAGAGACGCTTCTTACATTAATGCAAGCTTTAAGAGAACTTAGCTCATCTAAAAGCTCTTTTGGAATCTCTCCATCGACTCTTACAGCCGCTAGTGCTAATCCATTCCTATCTCTTCCTAATCTAAAGTCGGCAATATTAATTCCATATTTTGCAATAAGTTGTCCTACATCTCCAATTACACCAGGTTCATCACTATTTTTGAATAAGATAATATTTCCCTTTGGTTCTAAATCTAGAGTATATCCATCAATATCTACAACTCTTTGAAGATTTTCTCCAAAGATTGTTCCACTAACTCTAAAGACTTCTCCAGATTTTGATGTAAGTTTTACAGTTACTAAATTTTTAAATGCTGTATTTTTAGCGCTTCTTGCCTCTTTAATCAGATCAATATCTCTTTCTTTTGCAATAAATTCAGCATTTACATAATTAATACCATCTGCTAAATATTCGCTCATTACTCCAACAGTTGCAAAGGTTCCTAAAGAATCAATATATTGACTAATTTCACCTTCTGCAATTACTTTGATAGCCTTGATTCCATTTTTTGTAGCTTGAGCAGATAAATTCCCTATCTTTTGAGTAAGCTCTAAAAATGGAGATACAAATTCTGGAAGCTCACTCTCTTTGATTGGGAGATTTAGAGCATTTGGATAAGAGATTCCTTTTGCAGCAAGTATTGCAGCTTCTGCTGATTGAATTGCGATATTTCTTTGAGACTCTTTTGTATTTGCTCCAAGATGAGGAGTGACTGTAACATTATCAAGATCAAGTAGAGGATGATTTGTGGCTGGTTCTTTACTAAAAACATCAATTCCAGCCATTGCAATTTTTCCGCTTTTTAATCCCTCTACCAAAGCCTCTTCATCATAAAGTCCACCTCTTGCACAATTTATTAAAATTACTCCATCTTTCATTTTGGCAATCTCTTCTTTGCCAATCATTCCAATTGTCTCTTCAGTTTTTGGAGTATGTATTGTAATAATATCGCACTCTAAAATATCATCAAAATTTGTAGTATATTTAATATCTAAATCGGTTGCTTTTGTAGGATCGATGTATGGATCGTAAGTAATTACATCCATTTCAAAAGCTTTTGCTCTTTTTCCAACTCTACTTCCAATATTCCCAAACCCAATAATTCCTAATCTTTTATCTTTTAATTCAGTTCCATACCAATCTTGACGTCTCCAAATTCTTTGCTGTTTTAAATGGTTATGAGCATAAGGGAATTTTCTCACACAACTTAACATATGAGCCATTGTAAGCTCTACTGCTGCAATTGTATTTGCGGTTGGAACATTCATTACTACAATTCCAAGTTTTGAGCACCCTTCAATATCGACATTATCAACTCCAACTCCAGCTCTTACAATTGCTTTTAGCTTTTTGGCACTCTTTAGAAATTTCTCATCAACATCAGTAGAACTTCTTGTTATTGCAACATCAGCCAAAGGAATAATTTCTTGAATCAATTTATCCTTTGGTTCATCTGCTGCATTTATCAACTCAATTTCAGAATCATTTGATAGTAGCTCCAATCCAGTCTGGTGGATATGATCACAAACTACTACTGTATATTTTGGCATCTTTAAACCTTACTTTTTTAATTTCTCTTTTAAAATATCCCCAAGAGTCATTGAATCATCTTGAGATCTATTTATTTTTTTAAGAGCATTTTTTTCTTCTTGTCTTTGTAATCTTTTGACAGAGACTCTAATTCTATCATTTTTTGGATCTAGATGTGTAATTACACCTTTTATCTCTTCTCCTTCTTTGATTTCATCAAACTTCAAAGGATAGAGATCCTCACTTCTAATTAAAGCATCAATATTTTCATCAATTGCAATGAATATTCCAAAATCTTTTTTATCTTTTACTTTTCCACTAACAATATCTCCTACTTTATGTTTACTTGCAAATTGCTCTAGAGGAGATTTTTCTAAAACTTTTTTACTAAGAGAAATTTTTCCAAGATCTTTATCAATGTTTATAATCTCTACTTCTACCTCATCTCCAACTTTAAAAAGATCTTTTGCTTTTTTACTCTTATCCCAGCTAGCTTCTTGATTATGAAGTAAACCTTCTACTGAATCAATTTTTACAAAAGCCCCAAACTCTGTCAAAGAGGAGATAACTCCTTTTACCCTGTCTCCAACTTTATATTTTTTTGTAAATTCGTCCATTGGTTTTGGAAGAAGAGATTTTAAACTTACTCTTAATCTTCTTTTTTCTTTATCAATTTCAATAATTTCTACATTTATTTCTTGATTTATTTTTAGATAATCTTTTGGATGTCTTACATTTTTATCCCAAGAGATTTCAGAAACATGCAAGAAAGCTTCTAAATCTTCTCCAAGATCTACAAAAGCCCCGTATGGCTCAATATTGCTTACAATTGCGCTGACTGTATCTCCAACTTCTAAAATTTCATCAATATTGCTCCAAGGATCTGGAGTAGCATCTTTTACAGATAAAGAAAGATGTCTTTTTTCTTTATCATAATTTGTAGCAACAACGCTAACTTCATCTCCTTCTTTAAAATATTTTGCTGGATTTACAGGACCTTTATGAGAAATTTCAGTATAGTGAACAAGTCCATCTACTCCGCCAACATCTACAAACATTCCAAAGCTAGTAATTTTTTTAACAACTCCAACTACTGGTTCTTTTGATTCTAAAAGTTTATTAATTATCTCGTTTATCTGTTTTCTTTCTCTTTTGATCAAATCTTTTCTTGAAATTACAACTGAATCTTTATCTTTTTCTACTTTGATAATTAAAGCCTTAACTTTCTTTCCTATTGGATTTTTCTTTTGATTGATGTATGAAAGAGTTTTTGGCATAAAAAACTCTAATCCATCTACATCTACTATATATCCACCTTTATTTTGTCTAACAATTTTTCCTTCGACAATATATTCTTGAGAATCATCATACTCTTCAATGAATTCTCTTATTGCTTGCTTTTTCTTTGCCAACTCATAAGACACAAGTGGTCTTTCACCTCTATAACCTGTAATAATTACTGGAATTTTATCCTCTTTTTGAAATAAGAGATTTCCATTTTCATCTCTTAGTTGATCCAAAGAGATGATAGCTTCATTTTTTTGTCCAATATCAATTATTGCTTGATTTTCATCTTCATTGATCTGGACAATGATTCCTTCTGTCAAATCTCCACTTTTTTTATCTTCTCTTTTAAATGATTCTTCTAGAAGTTTTTCGAAATTCTCCCCATTTTCATTTTCGATGTTTTCTTGATTTTTATTATTTTCTTTTTTGTCGATATCTTCGATACTCATTTACCAATCCTTACTTAAGCTCTATTTATGCGGTATTATACAGTTTTTAGTTTAAAATGTTTTAGAACATTAATTTTTTTAGTCTAAGACTTTAAAATAGCTCATTATTAGTTATAATCACCTTAAAAGTTTCAAAGGAGCAGATATGGAAATTACAAAAGATACAAATATAAACAAACTTCTAAAAGAGTACCCTCAATTAGAGGAGTTTTTGATGAGATTAAATCCAAAGTATAAAAAATTAAAAAATCCGATTCTAAGAAGAACAATTGCAAATATTGCTACTTTAAAACAGGTAGCTCTAATTGGAGGATATTTACCAGAAGAGCTTGTAAATCTTCTAAGAGCAGAGGTTGGACAAAAACCTTTAGAAACTACTCAAACCAAAGAGACAAAAAAAGATCAAAAAGAACCTGAATGGATTACTAAAGAACCTAAAGTAACTCTAAATGCAAATCAAATTTTAGATATGGAAAAAAATCCTCTTTCTGAAGTCTCAAAGGAGTTAAAAAGATTAAATCCTGGAGATCTTTTAATCATAGAGAGTGATTTTTTACCTCAACCTTTAATTGAAAAGTTTGAAGAAGAAGGCTTCAAAGTCTTTTCAAAAGAGCTAGATAAAGATCATTTTAAAACATACATTTTAAAATAATTTGGAGGTTTTATGCACAAAAAGATAAAAAATCTAGTAAGTAGCAGTTGGTTTCAAAATTTTATTGTCTCTTTAATTATAATAAATGGAATTACTTTAGGAATTGAGACAAACCCAAATCTAAAAGATTCTACCCACAAAATTTTATCTTTTTTAGATTCTACAATTACTTTTATTTTTGTAATAGAAATTACTCTTAGAATTTATGCTTTTAGAAAATCTTTTTTTAAAGATGGATGGAATCTTTTTGATATGTTCATTGTTCTAATTTCACTTTTCCCAGGAAATTCTGGATTTGAAGTCTTTAGAATTTTAAGAGTTTTAAGACTTTTTAGATTAGTTACTGTAGTTCCACAAATGAGAAAAATTGTCATGGCACTTCTTGGAACAATCCCAGGAATTGCTACAATTGCTGGACTTATGGGATTACTCTTTTATATGTTTGCAATTATTGCAACTCATCTTTATGGTAAAACTTTTCCAGAATGGTTTGGAGATTTAGGAGAGAGTTTTTATACTCTATTTCAAATTATGACACTTGAATCTTGGTCTATGGGAATAGTGCGTCCTTTGATGGAAAAACACCCTTTAGCTTGGTTATTTTTCATTCCATTTATTTTTATTACCACTTTTATTATGATCAATTTAATTGTAGCAGTTGTAGTTGATGCAATGAATGAAATTAACAAAACAACTCAAGACAATCAAGAATCAATTCAAGAAAAAGAGGATTTAATATTACAAGAGCTAAAAGCTTTAAAGAAAGAGATTCAAGAGTTAAAAATATAAATTAAAAGTCAATTTCTCTTAGCTCAAAAAAGAGCTAAGAGATAAAATTAGCGTGTAATTGCAATATTGGATTTATCATGATGATATTCAATCTCATCATCAATATCCATAGCTTTTGCATTATCAAGAAGTACAGGAATAAATAAAAGAGAAACAAATACAGCAGCAACTGTTCCAGAAATAAGTGCTACTCCAAGTCCACCAAAAATTGGATCACTCGCAAGGAGTGCTGAACCTAGAATAATTGCAATTGCTGTTAACATAATAGGTTTTGCTCTTGTTGCACTTGCAATTGCAATTGCTCTTCTTTTTGGAATTCCTTTTGACTCCATCAAAGATTTTGCAAAATCAATCAAAAGCAAAGAGTTTCTAGAGCTAATTCCCATCAATGCAATAAATCCAATAAGACTTGTTGCTGTTAGGAAAAAAGTCTCTTTTGTTACTTGATCTGCTACCCAGTGTCCCACAATTACTCCAATAATTGAAAGGAAACTTCCAATAAGTACAATTCCACTAAGAGTGTAACTTTTATAGTAAATTACAAGTAGCAAGAAAATTAATACCAATGCCCCAATAAAAGCTCCTCCTAAATCTCTAAAAGTATCAAGTGTTACTTTCATCTCTCCATCCCATCTTAAGAGAAACTTTTCTCCAGTTTTTGGATCGGTTAAGTGTAAATCAAACATATAAGTACTCATTCCAGGTTCTTTTTCTACTTTATAACCCTTTTTGGAGAAGTACTCAATCATTTTCTCTCTTGCTTCAAGCAAAGGATAAACTTGGGACTCTTCATCAGTTTCTGCTATTACATTTATCATTCTTCTTAAGTCTTTGTGCATGATTGATGGAGTAGATTTAACCTCTTTAATTTTTACAACTTCGCTTAATGGAACCATCATTCCTTTCATATTCATAAGATTCAAAGAAGCTAGTTTAGTTTTTAAAGCTTCTAAAGATTTATCATCAAAACGTTTTGTCTTTGGATCTAAAATTAGAAAGATTTGAATTTGGTCAGGTTCTTTTGCTGAGTTTTTGTGAGCTACTGCCATCCCCTCAAAAGCCAAATAGATAATATTATTTACCTGTTCAACACTAAGTCCACTTCTTGCAATTTTCTCTTTATCAGGAATTAACTCATACTTTTTATAAATCTCATCTACCATAATATCAACATCAACTACTTTTGGAGTTTTTGATAAGATCTTTGCTACATCTACTGAGAGTTCTCTAATTTTTGAAAGATTATCTCCAGTGACTTCTACAACCAAAGAGGCAAGAGTTGGAGGACCAGCTGGCTGTTCAATAAATTTAATTACAGTTCCAGGAACAAGTGGTTCACAAGCATCTTTGATTGGTTTTCTAAGACGATGAACCATGGAAAAACTCTTTTCTTCTCTTTCATGCTTGTCTGTAAGGTTTACTGCAATTTCAGCTACATTTTCACTATTTTTCATTCCTGCACCTTTAACAAGCCCTGCATAATCAAGAGGAATTCCCATTCCAGCAAAAACTTCAATATCAGTAATATTTGGCTCATCTTTTAGATGTTCTACTACGCATTGAGTAACTTTAAAAGTCTCTTCTTTTGAGCTTCCAGTTGGAGTATCTACATAAATTGAGAATGTATTATCACTTTTTCCTGGCAACATTTTTGCTAAAACTAACTTAGTTGGAAGCATCATTACAGATGCTCCAAGTGCTACTAGAGTTAGCATAATTACTAAAAATTTCTTAAATTTACTATCGAGAATATTGTAAACAAACTTCTCAAACCCTTTCATTACTCACTCCCTTTTTTATCATCTTTTGGCTCTTTTGCGTCTTCATTTTTAGTTAAATCTTTTTCTTTGTTTGTTGAATCAGACTCTTTAGACTCTTGTGTTGTTTTTTCTTTGTTATGTTCTTTTTTATAGTGATGATGGTGTTTGTGTTCTGGTTTTTTTAGAAGTTTTAAACTCAAATATGGTGTAAAAATATAAGCTACAACCAAAGATGCAAGGAGTGCTACTGGAACATTTAGAGGAATTGGTTTCATAAATGCTCCCATCATTCCTCCAACAAATAGCATTGGAATCATTGTCATAATAATTGCCAAAGTTGCAATATTTGTTGGTGCTCCAATTTCATCAGTAGCTTCTACCAATATCTCTCCAAGAGGTCTATCCTCTGCATCATGAGAGTGAAGATGACGGTGAATATTTTCAATTACAATAATTGCTGCATCAACTAAAAGTCCCAAAGAGAGTAAGAATGCAAAGAGTGTAATACGGTTAATTGTCTGCCCAGAAATATAAGCAATAAAAAGGGTTACTGCCAAAATTGCTGGAACTGTAAAAGTTACAATGATTGATTCTTTAAATCCAAGAGCAAAAACAAGCATAACAGCAATAATAATAATTGTAACTACTAAGTGATGCACAAGTTCATTAACTGCATCATCTGCTCTTTTTCCGTAGTTTCTTGTAATTACATATCCAAATCCAGCTTTATTTAACTGCTCTTTATACTCTTCTAAAACTTTTAAGACATCTTCAGCTACAAATACTGCATTTGTTCCTGCAAGTTTTGCTACAGTTAGAGTAATTTGCTCTTTCAAAGGAGAAAGTTTTGCTTTGTGAAACTCTTCTGTTGTGTGATTTTTTGTATCTTTGTAGGTAATATAAGCAGTTTTGAAGTTTTGAAAGTCAATTCCTCTTTCAACTTTTGCAATATCTCTTAAGTAAATTGGAGAGCCCATGTATTGGGCAACAATTATATTTTTGACATCATCAACACTTTCAATTGCATTTTTTACACCAAAAATAAGCAATTTTTTTGTTTTTGTTCTCCCCTTTACATCTGGAACATCAACTGCAATTGATTGAATTGCTTTCATAATCTGTCCAAGGGACAAATTATAAGCTGTAAGTTTATTTAAATCAACCTCTACATTAAATTGAGGTTTATGAGCACCTACTAAAGTTGTTTTTGCTACATTTTCTATTGCATTGATTTTATGTTGCAATTTCCTCATAATTGGAAAAAGCTTTTCATAATCAGCCTTTTGTCCCTTTAAAGGATAAACTGCCATTGTTACAATCGGAATATCAATATCAATATCAAATGGTTTTACAAGTGGTTGCATTACCCCTTTTGGAAGTTTATCCATATTTTGCATAACTTTATCATAAAGTTTTAAGTTTGCATCTTCTCTTCTTTCTCCAATTTTGTAGACCACATTTACAATTCCAACATTATCCATAGCAATTCCATAAACATGATCTACACCTTTTATCTCTCTCATCTTTCTTTCAAGAGGATTTACTATTACATTTTCAATCTCTCTAGCGCTAGCTCCTGGCATAGGAGTAATTACAGCTCCACCACTAATTGCTATTTGAGGATCTTCTTCTCTTGGCATTACTTGAAGTGATATAAACCCAAGAAGTAGCAAAGATATACCAAGAACTGAAGTTAAGGGGTTCTTTAGGAAAGCTAAAGCTAGCTTTCCGGCTATATCTTTTGGTTTATAGTTCATTTTCATTTTTTATCATCCTTTTCAATCAAGACTTTTGCATACATTCCAGGAAAAACAAAAGCATCTTTCTTATCAAATTTAATTTTTATCTTAAATTTATGAGTCATAGGGTTTGATGCTGGAATAATAGCAGAAACTACTCCTTGAGTTTTTAATCCAATTGAAGGAATCTCTATTTTTACTTTTTTCCCCATTTTGATATATTTTAAATTACTCTCGCTGATTTCTGTGAGAACTTTTAAATGTTTTAAATCTGTAATTACAAGTGCTGGCATTCCAGGAATTTGCATATCACCTTCATTCAATCTTTTTGCTACAACTACTCCATCATTTGGAGATTTAATTTTTAGATATTTATATTGATTTAAAACAACATCTTTTTGAGCTTCAGCTTGGGCTACTTGTTTTTTTGCAATTCTTACCATATCTCTCATATTTTCAGCAGCAAGCTCAAGATTTTCTACTTCAAATTTAGAAACCATTCCTTTTTTATAGAGTCTTTTATTTCTTGCAAGATTTAAAAGAACATTATTTAATTGATTTTCATTCATCTGCAACGCAAGCCTTGCTTGAGAAATTGCCAAATCAACTTGTCTTGCCATTGCTTCTATCTCTTTTGAATCGATCTCATAAAGGATTTCTCCTTTTTTTACTTGATCACCTTCTGCTACTTTCATATTTTTTACAAAGCCCATAAAACGGCTCGTAATCATCTTCTGGTTATCAGAAATTACTGTTCCACTTAATTCTAGTGTATTTGCAAACAAAAAGCTTCCAAGAAATAGAAGCGAAACTAAAAATTTTCTCATCTGCGACCTCCAAAGTCAAGAATTTTTTGTAACTCAAGTATTTTTGTATTTCTCTGATTTGCTACTTGTAGATATTGCATCAAAACTTGTAGCTCAATTGATTGTTTGATTAACAAATCTGTAATAGAAGCTAATCCCACTTTATACTTTTCTTCATAAGTTTTATAAACTTCTTTTGCTAATCTTAACTGTTTTCGTGCACTTCTTAATCTATAACTCAAAGAACGAATTGAACTTTTAATTTTTTTAACTTGTAGAGCAATTCCTTTTTTTGCAAGTTCAACTTGTTGTGCCACTTTTAATCTTTGGAGTCTTGCCTTTTCAAGTTTAGCTTTATCAGCTCCACCATTAAAGAGATTCATCTTAACTTGAATTCCTACTGTATAAAAATCTTTTTTCCCAAATTCATTCCAAAGTTTATCATCAGCACTTCCATATTCTGCAAATCCTCCAACTGTTGGAAGGAAATTTGCTTTTTGAGCTTTTACTGCATGCTCACTAATTTTTAATCCAAGTTTTGCTTTTTGAATATCTAAACTCAATCTTTCAATATCTTTCTTTGTTACTCTTGGAACTTTTAAATGGGTTCTTACTCTTTTAATTGAGCTTACTTTTCTATTTAAAAGAAAAGAAAGAAATTGATAGGCAAGTTCTCTATTTAATTTTGCTTGATTTAACATACTATCAACTTCAGCTAATTTTGCATCAATTTCTAAAATATCAGTATTTTTGGTATAACCTTCTTTCTTCATTTCTACAATTGTTCTTTTAAGATATTGCATATTTCTTCTAATTTTTCTTAAGCTATAAATAAAATCGTTTACAAGTGTAATATCATGAAAAGTCTTTTTTACTTGAAAAATCTTCTCATTTCTAAGTTTTCTAGCATCAAGTTGGCTCATTTCAAAAAGGCCTTGAGTGATATTTTGATACTCTGTAATTTTTCCTCCAGTGTAAATTGGAAGCATATATGTAAATTTTGTCAAGAAGTGGTTTCTTGCACCTGGATAGTTTAAATCTTTTGGTTCAATTGATAAGATTTTATCTCCATTTTTTGCTAGACCTTGAGCAAAAAGAGGAAAGCTTGGAACTCCTCCATTCATCATAGCAGATTGCATTACTCCCTGACCTAAAGCACCCATAAAATCGCTAAAACCAAAATCTGCAAAATTAGCTTCACGACTTTGGAGTTTAAATCCAAAAACATTTCCTGCATCATTACTTCTTAAAGCTGTAATTGAAATATCAGCTTTACCCCAACGCATAGCATCAACTGCTTTTTTATCATAATACTTCATCATAGACTCATATTGAGATATTTTAATCTCAAGGTTATTCTTATCTAGAATTTTTAGAGCTTGATGAAGAGAAAGATTCCTAAGCCCAGCAAAAATTGGCAAGGCACCAAGTAGAATAAGTAGGACTACTTTTGTCATTATTACTCCTCTTCACTATTTATAGATAGTCTCTAGAGAGTCTCTTCAAAGAGATTCTATAGAGCTTGCCTATTATAATAGAGAAATTATATCTTGTTAACTTTGTTATTAGATTAATTTACCAAGATGATAGATTTAGTTTAACTAATTTTGTAAACTATTAATTATTTTATAGATGATTAATATCAAAAAATAGAAAAATGGTTATTATTTTTTGTTAGAATACCCAAAAAAGAAAAAGGAAACTTAATAAAATGGAAAAAAGAGTTAAATTATTTTTGGCGGCTACTTTAATTGGTAGCAGTTTGAGTGCTGGGTTTATGGAGGATATGGCTTCTCAAATTGGAGGAGTGCTAGGATCTATGCCACAAAAAAATACTCAAAGTATAAATTTAATTTCTCAACTTAGTCAAATGTTAAATGTAAATACGCAACAAGCAATCGGAGGGACTGCTGCTTTGATGCAAGTTGCTTCTGAAAAAATGCCAAAAGATAGTTATAATTCTTTACTGAGTGCAGTTCCAGGACTTGGAGCAATTTTGGGAACTAGCTCTTCATTATCTTCAATTTTAGGCTCAGTTGGATCAGAAAATATCAATAAAGCTTTTAAAGCCCTAGGAATGGATAGTTCAATGGTTTCTCAATTTGCTCCGGCTCTGCTTGAAATCTTTAAAAACTATGTAGATTCAACTACTCTTACTCAACTTTCCCAAGCTTGGCAACCTCTAATGAAAAAATAGGCTTTAAGCTCTTTGCTTTTAGCCTCTTATTACTTGAAAACTTTTTTAATCAATTAAAAATTTTTTCAAAAACCTCATCATCTACATCTCCTAACATCTCTTCTAATTTATTATAAGTTGCTTCTTTCAAAGTATTGAGTGTCTGATCAAAAGATTGAGGTAAAAATGAGAGTTTTTGCTCTGAGAGCTTTGTATCTTCTGGTTCTCTTTTGAAGCATCCAGCAGAAACTAAAGACAAAAGGCAATTTTTTATCTCATTTTGTTCATACTCAAACTCTAAACTATCAATAATATCTCCTAAAGAAAGGTTTTGATAAAAGTTCCTATTTTCTACTAAATGATGAGTTATATTATAAATAATTTCACTATTTGGGATTTTAAAAATTGGATTTCCTTTTGATAGAATTATCTTATAATTTTCAATTGTATGAATCTCTCCTAACTTTGTTAGAGGTTCTACATCTTCAAAACCTTCAAGTATTACGCCTTTTTTTAAAATTCTATATTCACTTGGAGGATTGTGTACAAGTTTTAGATTGGTATCTTTAATTACATATCTAATAAAATCTACAAACTTTGTAAATCCGAGCATCAAATAGTTAAAGTTTGAAATTCTATAAGATAGAGCTTGGCTAAAGGTTGAAATATTAATTCCACTTCTTTCTAGAAGATAAGAAGAGTTTGGATTTAGATAGAAAAAGTTTAAAATGCTAACAGCTTCATTTATAATAGAATCTTTTGAAAATATTTTAGGTTTAAAATGGTTTGCATACTCTTTTAAGATTGGATCTGTAAATTCATAATCTCCAAAGCTATTATAATCGTCTCTTGCAGGCTCTTCAATCCAGATGAAATCATCACATACAGCTTTAAAAACTCTGTTTGTAGTTTTTCTAAAAGCACATCCAATTACCATATGACCATATTCATGAAGCTTTTTAGCCAAAGCTGAAAAACCTCCATCTCCAGAGACTATTATAAAAATTTTTATAGCCTTTCTAGTGAAAGCAATATCTATTGCATCAATTGCTAATTGGATATCTGAAGCATTTTTTTGAGGACCTCTTCCAAATCCAAACATCTGAATAGGTTCAATCCCAAGCTCAATAATATCTCCTCTTAAAATATTAAGTCTTGCATCACTCCAATTTGCATAAGCTCTTTGAATTGCTATTCTTCCAATGTCTTTTTTTAAAATCTCATCATAAATATCTTTTAAAGAGAGATTAGCAAGCATATCAGCTCTTCCATATCCTCCTATTAAATTTTCTATATCATATAAAATTGCTGTATTAAACTCCATCCCACGCCCCCAGCTACTTTTAGTTTTCCAAAAACACTAAATATATTTTAGTCTTTTAAACTAAAAAAAATAGATATTATTTTTCTTCTTTTTCTTTTTTCTTATTTGATTATTTTTATTAAAATTATAACAGATTTTATTGTATTAGAAAAAATAATCTACTTTTAAGCCATTTTTTGGAATAATATTTTTTAATATGTAAATAGATTTAAAGGGGATAAAGTGAGAGAATATTTTTTAATTGTAGCAATTTCTTTTTTTATCTTCTTTGGTTGTTCAAATCAAAAACTATCTTATTCTGAAGAAGCTCCTTTTATAGATGAAAATTCAAGAGTTGCTTTATATCCTTTAGAAAATTATACTCAAACTCCAAGAGCTGGATTTAGAGCGGCAAATATTTTAGAAGGAGTCTTAAGATCAAAAGGTTTTAGAGTAGATAGTAGATTGAATGATAAAACAAGAAGATACTCTTTGGCAAAAAAGATTGCAGATGCAAGAAGAAGAGGAGATCGTTATGCAATAGTTGGAGGAGTAAGTGAATGGAGATATAAAACTGGAATTGATGGAGAGCCAGCAATTAGTGTCTTTGTGAAAATGATTGATACTACAAATAAAAAAGTTGTCTGGAGTGCTACTGGGTCTGATAATGATTGGGGAAATGCCTCTATTGGAACTGTTGCTCAAAGACTTTTTGAGTCTATGATTACCCCACACTAAAATTATTTTTTTATAATTTTAAAATGAATCTTTTTGAGCCAAAAAAATTTTTATTTAGATATAAGTATCTTGAGACATTAATTATAACTTCTTTGTATATGTTTATAGGATATTTGGTCTGGCCAGATGATATTTGCATGTTAAAGACCAATTTTTTTCCTACAATGTTTCTGGCAATAATTACACTCTTTCACGGACTTGCAAGTGGACTTTTGGCTATGACTCTTTTTGGAATAGCAATGAAATTTGCTTATAATGAATTTGATTACATTTACTTTTTAAAAGAGCTCGTTTTAGTTTTGGTTTTTGGAGAATTTCAATATCTTTGGAATAGAAAAATTGAAACTTTTGCAACAGAATTAAAATACACAAAAGAAAAACTTCATGAATTAAGTGACGCTTTTTATACTCTAAAACTCTCTCACGACCAAATAGAAAGAAGTTATGTTGTAAAACCTATGAGTTTGAGAAACGCTTTGATGAATATAAAAGAAGAGTTTAAAAAAAGAGGAAAAGATTTTAATCCTTTTGAAAAATTTTTGACAATCCTTTCAAAAACAATTGATATTCAAGAAGCATTTATTTTGGAGATGAGAGGCTTTGAAAGATTTAGAGTTTTAGCAAAGACAAAAGAAAAAATTGTTGTAGATATCAAAGATCTTTTAATTGAAACAGCTTTGGCAAAAAAGATGCCAGTTTATGTTAGTATGGATGAAAAATATTCTCTCAGCCAATATTTAGCCGTAATTCCAGCAATTATTGAAAATAAGGTTTATGGACTTTTAATTATTCAAAAGATGCCTTTTATGTCATTTAACAAGGATAATTTAAGTTCTTCTGCTATTTTATTAAACTATATTTTTGATGAAGTCTATAAAGTCAAAATCATAAAAAGGATGGGAAGCTTTTTAAGAGTATTTGATGATGAATTTAGATTTGAAGCTTACAGACTTAAAAATATTGATAAAATGTATAAAATGTCTTCTACCGTTTTGATTTTAAAAGTTAAAGATTCTTTAAAAGCCAATCTTTTAAAAGAGACTATTCAAAAGCAAATTAGAATTTTAGATACTCTTTCTTTTGTAAAGATCTCCGAAAATCTTTATATAATTGGAGTAATTTTTATTTTTGCTCATAAATCTTCTATGGAAGGTTTTATGAATAGAGTAAGATACTCAATCAGAATTGCTCAAGATGATGAGGATATAAAACAGATGATTTTTTTAATAAATGAGATTGAAATGATAGAAAAATTTATAAAGGAAGGTTAAATGGGAGTTGAAAGAATTTTTGACTCTTTAGTACTTTTTTACTCTTTAAATGCTCTTCTTTCAACTCTTATAGCTTTAATTGCTACTTCTTATCTCAAAAAAAAATATCTAGATAAAGATATCTATATTTTTCTGTTTTGCTGGACCTTTGCTTTTGTACTTCCTATTGTAGGCTATTTCATGTTGGCTTGGATTGTATTTTTCTTATTGCATGTAGAATATGGAGTTGCCTTGAAGGATGAAAAAGTAATAAATATGGAAGAGTTTTTAAGTGACTTTCCAAAAATTAAAAGATCTTTTGGAGAAGCTGGAATTGGAAAACTCCTTTCAGATGAAGAAGCTTCTGAAGAGCTAAAATTAAAGGCTCTTACTTCTCTTTCTGAAAATGCCAAAAGAGATGATATTGAAACTATCAAAAAAATGTTAGGAGACAAAAATGATGAGGTAAGGCTTTATAGTTTTTCTATTATCAATAAGTTAGAAAGAAATCTTAATAATAAAATTCATGAAAAATTAAAAGAGTTTAATAATGCAAAAAATAAAAAAGCAAAGATTCAAGCAGCAGCTGAATTGGCTCATCTTTATTGGGATTTAGTCTATTATCAGCTCTCAGACGAAGATTTAAAAGGATTTATAATCAAAGAAGTAGAAAAGTATGCTACTTATGTTTTATACAGAGATAGTTCAAATCCCCAAATAAACTTACTTTTAGGTAAAGTCTATCTTTATCAGAAAAAATACAACAGCGCACAACTTTTTATCACTACTGCTTTAAAAAGGGGAGTAAATAGGGATTTTATTATCCCTTATCTTGCAGAGATTTTCTTTGAGAAAAGACAGTTTCAAACAGTAAAAAGACTTTTGGAAAATGCTAAAGATATTGAATTTAACTCCAAACTTTATCCAATTGTTCTACTTTGGAGAGGCAAAGAGTGAAATTAATTAGAAGTTCAAAAGATGTAGATATCTTACTAATTGGAGAGGGAACTTATCCTTATGTAAGAGGAGGGGTTAGTTCTTGGATTCATCAATTAATTTCTGGATTGCCTCAATTTAATTTTGGAATTGTATTTTTGGGCTCAAGAGAGAGTGATTATGGAGATATTTTATATAAACTTCCAGATAATCTTGTACATCTTCAAGTCCACTACCTTTTTGACCATGAAATGCCCAAAAAGATAAAACCTGTAAAGGATAGTAAAAGTTTTATTGCAATACAAGAGCTTTATGAATGGATAATTGATAGTAGTGGAGATCTCCCTGAAAA
>Ga0256843_1000777_pt1 | contig 26417 bp, 27 predicted proteins | sample AlvinellametaG_FD_191572 | JGI IMG/M metagenome (GOLD analysis project Ga0256843, IMG submission 191572) | Pompeii worm associated microbial communities from hydrothermal vent at the East Pacific Rise, Pacific Ocean - Alvinella | ecosystem: Host-associated > Annelida > Integument > Unclassified ... | reverse complement strand
GAGGAATTACAAGTTCAAGTTGCAAGAGTTCAAGAGATTCACCAAAAAGATTTGGAAGATGGATATGGAAGTGTATATTTACCATTTATGTATGAGAAAAAATATCCAAATGCAAAATTTGAGACAAGGTGGCAGTATCTTTTTCCCATGACAAAATGCTCAAAAGATCCTAGAAGCAATGTTATTAGAAGACATCATATACATCCTACAACATTAGGGCGTAATATTAAAATGGCAGCACAAAAGGCAAATTTGCATAAACGAGTAACTTCACACATATTTCGACATTCATATGCGACACATCTTTTACAATCAGGCATAGATTTACGTTCCATTCAAGAACTTTTAGGGCATAAGTCTGTAGAGACTACTATGATCTATACTCACGTGGTTGCTGAGATGAACAAGGCTAAACTTATAAGTCCATTAGACTTTTAACAAACTCTGTAGTATAAAAAAGTTACAATAACACTAAAAACGGTACACAAATGGCACAAACACTTATAGGACAGATAGATCGTATCCTTTTTGAAGGGGATGATGGTTTTTTTATAGCAGTTTTAAAAACGGGTGAAAAGATCAGTGGCGTGTACTATGAAAGTGCCATACAAAACATAAAAGGCTCAGCGATCACCTTAGAGGGGGAGTGGCATGAGCACAAAAAGTATGGGCGTACTTTTAAGTTTGACACCATTAAAGTGAACCAAAATGAACTTTTTTTCTTTTTAAACAAAATCATCAAAGGCTTTACCAAAAAACTCTCAGCAGAGCTTATAGAACACTTTGGAGCTGAAGAACTCGTTAATATTTTAGATAACGATATAGAACGACTTTTAGAGTTTAAAGGGATCAAAGAAAAACGCCTAAAGAAGATCCAGGCTTCATGGAAACAGTTTCGCTCTATGCGTGAGTTAGGAGAATTTTTAAGCCCCTATAATGTCTCTGCTACACTTTTAACTACCATCGCTACAGCGATGAAAGATGTTACACAACCATGTTCTAAGATCAAAGAAAACCCTTACATCCTAACTTCCATCAGTGGCATAGGGTTTAAACGAGCTGATGAACTAGCACTTAAAATGGGAATAAATCCTGAAGATGAGGGGCGTATAAGCTCTGCTATGGATTATGTTCTTTTAGATTATTGTGAAGCACATGGAAACTCTTGCATAGCCAAAGAGGTTCTTTTTGGTGGACTTGATGAACTGCTTGGATTTGTTAACAAGCATAACTTGTATGAGAGTGCTTTGGTAGAGCGTGTGGGTGAGGGGAGCATTGTTGTTATGAAAAATGATAGACTCTCTCCTGCACGACTTTATGATGCTGAAAAGTATCTTTATGAGAGTTTTAAAGAGCGTAGTAAGTTAGACAGTGGTGGGTATGTTAAAGATTTAGATGCTTTTTTAGCTCAGAGTGATTTAAAATTAGCTTCAGAACAAAGAAAAGCTGTTGAGGTGATCAACAACGGTGCAAGTATCTTGTTTCTTGTTGGGTATGCAGGAACAGGGAAAAGTACTACATCTCGTACCATCTTAAACCTTCTGAACACACGTTATGATACCAAAGAGATCATCACATGTGCACTTAGTGGTATCGCTGCACAACGCATAAGCGATACAACAGGATATGAGTCTGCTACTATTCAGTCCTTGCTTGTCAAGCATGAGGAGAGTGATAAATTTCCATACTCTGTAGTACTCATAGATGAAGCTTCTATGATAAATTCCACCCTGTTTGCCAAACTTATGGGAAAAATCTCCAACAAAGCGATTGTTATTATAGTAGGAGATGATGCACAGCTTCCACCTATTGGAGCAGGGAATGTATTAAGTGATGTTTTAACTCTTAAGTTAGCGCCCATTGTTAAACTTACCCAGATTTTTCGTCAAAGCCCAGATCAAGCTATTACGCTAATAGCAAATGATATTCGTCAAGGAAAAGTTCCTGAGTATAGAGGGGCGTATGAGGATTTTGAGTTTGTAGATGTTGAGATAGCCAACTACTACGCACTAAAAAATCAACTCTCAAATGATGAACTCAAAGCATTACGTGAGCAAAATTCTCAAGATATTATCGCTGAGATGCTTCATCGTGTAGTTGCATCCATACAAAAAGCGCGTTACAGACTTAACAATAAACTTATCAAAGAGTATCTTAACTATTTTCAAGTGATTACACCCATGAAAGGGGGTACACTTGGTACAACTAACCTTAATAAGGTGTTGCAAGAGTATTTTAATCCAAATCCTAAAAAGTGTATCAAACGGGGTGAACTTGAATTTCGTTTAATGGATAAAGTGGTACATACCAAAAATGAAAATATGATAAGCTGGAGTGGTGATGCTTTTAAAATGGATGAAGATCCAGTAGAGCGACGGATATTCAATGGTATGAGTGGTTTACTTTTTAAAATAGATGAAGATGATGAACAAGTGTTCGTCTTTTATCCAAATGAGGATGTCGTAGTGCGTTATGAATATGAAGAACTAAAAAGCCATCTTATGCTTTCATACGCTCTTACTATCCATAAAGTACAGGGGATGGAGTATGATATAGTGGTGATACCTATGAGTTTTACCCACTATATTATGCACAATACAAAGCTTATCTACACAGCTGTAACACGAGCAAAACATCGTTGTATTATCATAGGAGAGAGTGGGGCATTTGAGAGTGCGTGCCGCCGTTTGGAGACAACACGCAGAGATACAGTTCTGTTGGAACTGGGAAGTTAGACTACTGTAGTATGCGAGCTTCTAATGCTTTTGCATCTTGTACATTTTCGATCTTTTTGATAGTGCCATTTTCAAGAGTTACAACTACTATACTTTTTTTATCCATCCCTTTTGTAAATGCTGCAGAAAGGTTGTCATCATTTATCAGTAAGATAGGAAATGGAAGTTTTTTGAGATCTGGCAAGATAAACATATTTTTAATTAACGATGGTGCAGGAGAAACATCGGCAATATATACAGCATGATGTTTTGGCAAAAAGTCAGCAGGTTTGCTTTCTAAAAATGCGTTACACATATGACCAACAGGTTTTGAAAATGAGAAAAATACTATCTTCGTATCTGCAGGGATTGTTTGAGGTTTTTCGTTTTGGTCGTTGAGTTTAAGAGAACTTAGGCTTTTACCAACAACAAGTTTTGGTGTGATATTCTTTGTCTCTTCACTTTGGGAATTACATCCAAAAAAAGTCAAAGCAACAAGAAGGGTTATGAAAATCTGTTTCATGATAGCTCCAATATAAAAATTTGTGTAATACTACACTGAAAGATTTGTGAATTATAATAGGAAACTTATTTACTTTTGGTTTTTTAGTCTTTATTAATTTTGTTAGGAGTCACTAAAAACTCCCTAAACTCTGTTACAATAAGTTTTATTTTAATTTAAACAAGGAGTTTTTCTATGAAAAAACTATTAGTAATGATGCTACTTGTAAGTAGTTATCTTTTTGGTGCTATCAACCTACAAACAGCTTCAAAAGCTGAACTTATGAGTATCGCTGGTATTGGTGAGAAAAAAGCTGAAGCTATTATGAAGTATCGTAAAACACACAAGATCTCTTCTGCTGATGATCTTTTACATGTAAAAGGTATCGGAAAAGGTATTGTTAAAAATGTTAAAGGTGGTGTAAAAAGCAAAAAAGCAGCGATGAAAAAAGCAGCAAAAGCAAAAATGCACGCAAAGAAAGAACAAGCACATAAGGCAAAAAAAGCAGCTAAAGCGAAGATGCACGCAAAGAAAGAGCAAGCACACAAAGCTAAAAAAGCAGCAAAAGCAAAAGCAGATGCAGCAAAGCAACAAGCTAAAAAAATGAAAAGAGCAAAAAAAGCTGCTGCAAAAACATCTAAAAAACAGATGAAAGCAAAAGCAAAAGCGAAATTAAAAATCTAATTTTTTGCTATAATAGTAAGAAAAAAAGGGTAGCAGATGGTTCGTGTTTCAGCAGTGCAATTTTCTATGAGTGAAGATAAGAAGGCCAATGTCGCCAAAGCAAAATCACTTGTGCAAGAAGCAGCACAAAACGGAGCACAAATCATTCTTCTACCTGAACTTTTTGAGGGGTTGTACTTTTGTAAAGATATGGATAAAAAATATTTTACATGGGCAAAACCCCTTGAAAACAACCCACTTATTCAAGAGTTCGTAACACTGGCAAAAGAGTTGCGTGTTGTTGTATTGGTGAGTTATTTTGAAAAAAGTTTTGATGAGAAATATTTCAATTCTCTTGTTGTTATTGATGCAGATGGAAGTGTGATGGATAACTACAGAAAAACACATATTCCAGATGGTCCAGGATATGAAGAAAAGTTCTACTTTCAGCCAGGTGATACTGGTTTTAAAGTTTATAACACACACTATGGAAAGATAGGTGTAGGTATTTGTTGGGATCAATGGTTCTGTGAAACTGCAAGAGCATTGACGCTTATGGGTGCTGAGATCATTTTTTATCCAACTGCTATTGGAAGTGAACCGGAAATAGGTGTAGATTCAAAAGATCATTGGCAACGTGTTCAGATGGGGCATGCTGCAACAAACACAGTTCCTGTAGTTGTCGCAAACCGTTTTGGTCGTGAAGTGGGGGAGAGTTGTGAACTCACTTTTTATGGTTCAAGTTTTATCACAGATTATACAGGTGCAAAGATAGTAGAAGCTTCACGCGATACAGAAGAGATACTGTATGCTGACTTTGACCTACAAGAGTATGCAAAACAGCGAGAGTACTGGGGACTTTTACGTGATAGACGCCCTCAAACCTACACGCAACTGTGCACAGAGGATTAATCTAGTTTTTCTAAATCACGCAAGATAATATCTTCTAATCTCTTGAGTGGTGCAGTTGTTGTATTTTGAAATTGTGTACGATTGAATGTTTGTTGCCGTTTGGCAAGTTGTGCTGTGTGTGTTGTGATGTTTTGCAGCAATGCATCCAAGGTTACTTTGCCATCGAGATATTCAAACACTTCAATGATCCCTATTGCTCCCATAGCATTTGGTTTTCTTGTGTATTTGTTTTCGAGGTAGCACACTTCATCGATTAGTCCCATCTCATACATTTTTGTTGTTCTTTTAGTGATACGCTCACGCAATACCTCTTTTGTTACATCAATGTTATAGATGGGGAGTGCTTCTATGATAGGTTGTGGTGGATTGTTTGCAAACCACACACTAGGAGTCAAACCACTGGCTTCATAGATAAGGAGTGCTTTTTCTATTCTGTATCTATCATTTGGAGCTATTTTTTGCATATATTGGGGATCAACATGTAAAAGTTTTTCATAACATTGATGAAGATTATTATGTAGTTGCGTGTGGACAATCTTTTTATCCTCTTTTGTGATTTCAGGAAGTGTAGAAAGCCCATCTAAAAGAGTTTTTAAGTAAAAGGATGTCCCTCCGACAATAATAAGATTTTTATTCTCTTGTAAACACGCAGTTACAACATCTTTGTAAAGCTGTATAAAGATCTCAACACTAAAATACTCATCTGGATAGAGCTCGTTAATACCAAAATGTTTTATAAGAGCTAGTTCCTCCTTTGAGGGCTTTGCAGAAACTATATCGATCTCTTTGTAGATGCTCAATGAATCGATGCTTAGAATAAACGCATCTATTTTTTGTGCTAGTGTAAGAGCAAGATTACTCTTTCCTGATGCAGTAGGACCGATAAGGGCAAGTTGTATCATAGATTATTTCTCTATAAGCTGTGCTTCTTCAACATCATCATCAATTTTTGGTAAGGTAGGTGTTGTTGCTGTTGGTTGTTGCATGGTGCCACTGAGTGCTTTGATAAGCTCTGTTTCTTGGTGCTTATCGAGTTTCCCACTTGCGACAGTATCAATAATTTTCTCAGCAATTCGCATTTTTGTTGCATTTTCTTGTTGATGAAAATATTTATCAAGATTGTTTTGGTATGCATGAAGTTTATTTTGGTGTCGTATCTTAAAATAGAGATAAATAAAGTAACTAATTACAATCAAAACAATAAGTAAGATAAAAACAAAATAGCGTTTGATCTCCATATCACTCTCAAGTTGCATTTGAGACATTTTTTGTGCTAAAAGTGCTTTTTGTTTTTCAACTTCTAGTTGTACTTTTTGTTTTTGCAGATCAGCTTCAAGACGGATTTTTTCAAGCATCTGCTCTTTTTTGAGCTTTTCAAGCTCTTTTTGTGCTTCAATTTTTGCAAGTGCTTCTTGTGTTTTTGCATCGATTGCACGAAGTTGAACCTCTTTTGATCGTTGGAGTTGTTGCTCTTTTTTTGCTGTTTGGGCTTTATGTTGTTCAAGCTCTTTTTGTACCTGAAGCTTGATAAGATCATCGAGAAGATCGCAACCACTAAGGAGAAATATCATCGGCATAAGAATAAGGATTTTTTTAATCACAACGCCACTCCACAAAAGAAATTTTTTTAGAGATTTTACACTATAAATTATTGTAAAGAGATTAATATCATCGAACTTTAAATCTCTTTTGGATAAAATAGCTCCATATTATACAAGGGTGAGATGTTTGCAAAAAATTATTAAAAAACTAAAAGATTTTAACGAACTTGTAATGTTTGAACACTCCATCTTTTCTTTGCCATTTATTTTCATCGCGATGGTAGTTGCAGCAGATGGATGGTTTGGATGGAAGCTTTTGCTCTTAGGAGCATTAGCAGCACTAAGTGCACGAAACTTTGCTATGGGTGTGAACCGTTATGCTGATCGTGATATAGATGCGTCAAATCCAAGAACAGCATCTCGACCAAATGTGGATGGCAGGATAGACGCACGCAGTATGTTGGCATTTATCTGGCTTAATGGTGTTGCGTTTGTATTTGTGGCATCGCAGATCAATATGTTGGCGTTTGGTATGAGTATCCCAATCCTTGCAATTCTTGCATCATACTCTTATTTTAAACGTTTTAGTTCATTGGCTCATGTGATTTTAGGTGTTTCATTGGGACTAGCTCCCATTGCTGGGGTAGTTGCTGTTAGTGGGATGATCCCATTATGGTCGGTACTTCTTGCACTTGGAGTAATCTTTTGGGTCGCAGGATTTGACCTTTTATATTCACTTCAAGATATGGAGTTTGACAAACAAAAAGGGCTCTACTCCATACCATCACGCTATGGTGCAGAAGCAACACTTTTTATCTCAGCACTTTTTCATGCGTTGGCTGTGCTGTTTTGGTTATTGTTCGTATGGTCTGCATCATTGGGCTTTTTTGCTTTTGTCGCTGCTGTAGGTAGTGGTTTTGTACTCTATTATGAACAGTTGTTAGTTCGTAAAGATTTTACACAGATCGATCGAGCGTTTTTCACTGTTAATGGATACCTTGGTATAGCATTTTTTACATTGATAATTTTAGATAAGGTGGTGTAAAATGGAGATGCCTCGTTTAGTTCCAGCTCCTATTAGTATAAAATTTTCTGAGGCTTCTTTAGATGAAGAAGCGTTTGAAAGGGAGTATCAATCCCTTAGTGAAAGTGATGATGATCCAATAAGCCAATGGCTTAAACTTGCAAAAGCACGAGGAGAAACAGCTGAAACTGATCCTGTACTTCTAAATCTTGTAGTAGAGTTACATCGTAAAATTGATGCACTTGAAGCATATATCAAAAATGAACAACCAAAACGGGTCTCTTTGATGTATGAAGCTGAGATAGAGTCAATTGGATTTGAACATTTTAAACTCAAAGAGCCATTGTTGCAAGAGGGGATGAAATACTATGGTCGCATAGAGATGCCAGTACATCCAAAACGTGATGTTGGAGTCTTTTTTATTGCACAAAGTGAAGATCTAGCTCATTTTGTACGTATGCATGAGCGAGATGAAAAAGAGTGGGCAGCATATATGACTGCACGTGAACGTGTACTAATCCGTGAGAGAAAAGAGAAAAAACGATGAATTTTGCACAAATTGATATAGGGTTGGAGTATATTGTCATTATAATGGCACTTATTATTTTGTATATGCTCTACTTTATCATCTCAAAAGATGCCCACTATACAAAAAATATCCGTTCGATAGCTTCTGTTGTTGAAGAGTTGAACAAAGAGATATTTTTTCTTAAAAAAGAGTTGGCAAAAAGTGCACAAAAATTAACCGACACGCAAAGAATGAGTGATGAGGAGATATATCAGGAGATAGAGCGTAGTGTATATGATATGGTACAACCTCTCAAAGGTACACTCCAAGAGATTCACCAAGATATAGACTCTCTGCGTTCCGAAGTAGAGTTGCGTGTTGCACAACTTGAAAGTGGGGTGAAGCAAATAGCTATCCCCTCTTCTATTCACGGTAATGATGATGAAAAGATTATCTCCTTGTATCAGCAGGGGATCGCAGTTGAAACGATCGCAAAAGAGCTACACCTTTCAAAACCTGAAGTTGAATTTGTGTTAAAAATAAATAAGATAAAGTGATTTAATGGGTGCAGACAGAAAACTTTTTGCAATAGTTGCTACTCTTATCACCATAAGTATAGTACTTTCATACTCTCTTACACAATACACTGTACTGCTTTTTGGTGTCAACGAATATCACTTTGCACTACGTCAAGCTATTTTTGGAATGACGGGACTTAGCATAATGTTTGGGCTTTCGTTGCTCGATCCAGATAAGTGGCTTAACAGAGTTGGTTTTACCCTTTTTTTTGGATCACTTATCTTAATGATTGCGATGCCTTTTTTACCAGAAAGTATAGTTTCAGCTGTTGGTGGAGCAAAACGATGGATCAAAGTTGCAGGATTCTCTTTAGCTCCTGTTGAGTTTTTTAAAGTAGGATTTATCTATTTTTTGGCTTGGAGTTTTTCACGTAAACTAGGGCATCATGATGGGATGGGACTCAAACGGGAGTTTCAACGTTTTGCACCGTATGCTTTGATCTTTGTTGGCTCGATGTTTATCATCGCATTTTTGCAAAAAGATCTTGGGCAAGTTGTCGTACTAGGATTGACACTGCTAGTTATGCTGATATTTGCAGGGAGTAGTTTTAAATTTTTCTGGAGTATTTTAGGTGGTATTTTAAGTGCTGTTGTGATCTTTATTATGACAGCTGAACATAGGATATTGAGGATCAAATCGTGGTGGGCTCTTGCACAAAACTCTGTTTTGGGGTTATTGCCTGAGAGTTTAGCAGAGAAGTTGCGTGTTCCAGTTGAGGTTGAACCCTATCAGATAGGACACTCTTTAAATGCGATTCATCATGGTGGTATCTTTGGTGTTGGTTTGGGTAATGGAACATTTAAACTTGGCTTTTTATCTGAAGTACATACAGACTTTGTATTAGCTGGTCTTGCTGAAGAGTTTGGTTTTATTGGTGTATTTACAGTAGTGGCATTATTTATGTGGATGTTACAGCGTATATTTAAAATAGCTAATCGTTCAGATGATACGAAAATATATCTTTTTAGTATAGGGATAGGACTTATTTTAGCATTTTCATTTATGGTAAATGCGTATGGTATTAGTGGGATAACACCTATTAAAGGACTGAGTGTTCCTTTTTTATCGTATGGTGGTTCGGCGATACTTGGTGCAAGTTTTAGTATTGGTATGATACTAATGGCAAGTAAAAAAGCAAAAATGGATGAGGATTAAGATATGGTACTTTGTATAACTGGTGGTGGAACTGGTGGGCATTTAATGATAGCACAAGCTTTGGCAGAAGCAGCAAAGAAAAAAGGGCATAACACTATTTTCATAGGTTCAACAAGTGGACAAGATCGAAAATATTTTCAAGACTCTTTGCTTTTTGATGAGGTGCATTTTTTAGAGACAACAGGTGTTGTTAATCAAAAAGGGCTAAAAAAAATAACAGCACTTGTAAAAATTTTTAAAGCATTTCTTCAAGCACGAAAGATTTTACAAACACGCAATGTTGATGCGACGTACAGTGTTGGTGGTTTCTCTGCTGCACCTGCATCGTTTGCGACACTAAGCGTAAAAAAACCTTTGTTTATTCATGAACAAAATGCTGTTGAGGGAAAACTCAACTCCATTTTGAAAAAGTATGCTACTCGGTTTATCTCTGCATATGATCCACACGCACCCATTAAAGGGTATCCTGTCAAAGAGATATTTTGCACCACGGCTCACAAGCGAACGACCTTGCAAACCATCATTTTTCTAGGGGGAAGTCAAGGAGCAAAAGCCATCAATGAACTAGCGTTGCGTGTTGCACCTGCATTAAAGGAAAAAGGTTTACATATTATCCATCAAGCTGGTGAGCGAAATTTTGATGAGGTACAAAAAGCATATAAGGAGATGGGTATAGAGGTAGAACTTTATGGTTTTACAGCTCAATTGCCACAACTTATAAATAAAGCTGATATGGCTATAAGTCGTGCTGGAGCTTCTACATTGTGGGAACTTACTACAAATGGTTGTCCTGCATTTTACATCCCTTACCCTTATGCTGCTGGAGATCATCAGTACTATAATGCTAAATTTATAGTAGAAAATGATATGGGATGGTGTCATAGAGAAGGTCAAGATTTAGAACATGCACTCCTAGATGCACTTCAAAATCCACAACTAGAGCAAAAAAGTCAAAAACTCCTCCAACACGCAAGATGTGATGTAGCTGATGCTATGGTAGAGGATGTGAACAATTTATTAAAGGAAAACAATGCTTCATGAACTAGCACAACAATTAGTGGATTTGATATTTGATTGGGGGTATCTTGGTATTTTTATAATGATGGCGATAGAGTCTAGTTTTATCCCTTTTCCTTCAGAAATAGTGCTTATTCCTGCTGGATATTTGGCATCACAAGGTGAAATGGGGATAGCCCCAATTATGATTGCAGCTCTTGGTGGTAGCTTAGTTGGAGCATTTACGAACTACTTTTTGGCATTTTGGTTAGGGAGAAAATTTTTACTTCGTTATGGGCACTACTTTTTTATAAAAGAGGAAACACTTGTAAAAATGGAAGAATTTTTTGCTCAACATGGGCATATTTCTACATTTACAGGAAGACTTATTCCTGGCATACGTCAACTTATCTCCATCCCTGCTGGACTTGCAAAGATGAATCTCGTTGAGTTTTCACTTTATACGGCACTTGGTGCAGGTATATGGGCATTAGTCTTGACTCTTTTAGGCTATTTTATAGGAGAAAATCAAGAACTTATTAACCAATACTTACATCAAATAACTATAGGAGTTGTTGGGTTTGTCTTAATCGTTGGTATACTATACTTTCAATATACTAAAAAGAGATCGCAAAAGGAGCACTAATATGGTAGAGATTGGTCAAAAAGCGCCAGAGTTTTGTTTACCAAATCAAGATGATGTTGAAATATGTTTAAGAGATTTACAAGGTAAGTGGGTAGTATTATATTTTTATCCAAAAGATAACACGCCAGGATGTACAACTGAAGCGTGTGAGTTTACAGAAGCAGCACCAGATTTTTCATCACTAGATGCAGTTATTTTAGGAGTTAGTCCAGATTCTACAAAAAAACATAGAAACTTTATAGAGAAAAAAGATTTAGGGATTACACTTCTTAGTGATGAGAGCACGCAGATGATGCAAGAATGGGGTGTTTGGCAGTTAAAGAAAAACTATGGTAGAGAGTATATGGGTGTCGTTCGCTCAACTTTCATTATAGATCCTGATGGTATTGTACGTGCTAAATGGGAAAAAGTGCGTGTCAAAGGGCATGTAGAAGCTGTGAAAGAAAAACTTGCACAACTTCAAGAAGAATAAACTCTTTTTAATGAAACTTTAGATAAAATTCGCCGATTTTTATACTTAGGAGTAGGTATAAATATTAACAGGTTATGTCATAAAACTGGTGCAACCCTTTTTTTAAAGGGTCAATGTCTGACATCTCCGAAGCTAACCAGTAAAATCTCTGGCATAAATGCCTTTAAAGGACCTATTTCATGGTAACTATGAAAGACCTATTAGAATGTGGTGTACACTTCGGTCACCAAACACGTCGTTGGAATCCAAAAATGAAAAAATATATTTTTGGTGTTCGTAAAAATATTCATATTATTGACTTACAAAAAACTCTTCGTTATTTCAGAAGTACATACCAAGTTGTTGTTGATGCATCTGCGCAAGGGAAAACTATCCTTTTTGTTGGTACAAAAAAACAAGCTCGTAACTCTGTAAGAGAAGCAGCACTTGCGTGTGGTATGCCGTATGTAGATAACAGATGGTTAGGTGGTATGCTTACAAACTTCCCAACTATTCAAAAATCTATCCGTAAACTTGATGTAATCACTGAGATGCAAGAAAACGGTCAAATTGATCTTTTAACTAAAAAAGAAGCATTAATGCTTTCTCGTAAAAAAGAGAAGTTAGAGATGTATTTCGGTGGTATCCGTGATATGAAAAAACTTCCAGATATGCTTTTTGTTATCGATGCAGTTAAAGAGCACACAGCAGTTCTTGAAGCACGTCGTTTAGGTATTGAAGTGATCGCTCCACTAGATACTAACTGTGATCCAGATCTTATCACATACCCAATCCCTGGTAATGATGATGCTATCCGTTCTATTCAACTTTTCTGTCGTGAAATGACTGAAGCTATTAATGAAGGTAAAGCACTTCGTGATGCTCCTGAGCAAGAAGAGCAAACTGAAGAAGTTGAAGCTACTGAAGCTCCAGCTACAGAAGAAACTACAACAGAGGAAGCGTAATTATGGCAGCAGTAACAGCAGCAATGGTTAAGGAGCTTCGTGCAGCAACTGACGCTCCTATGATGGATTGTAAAAAAGTTTTAGTTGAAGCTGATGGAGATATGGAAAAAGCAAAAGAGCTTCTAAAAGAGCGTGGTATTGCTAAAGCAGCTAAAAAAGCTGACCGTGTTGCAGCAGAAGGACTTGTTGGTTATAAAATGGCTGATGATTTCTCAAAAGCAGCAGTGGTAGAAGTAAACTCTGAAACTGACTTCGTTGCACAAAATGAAGGTTTCCAAAATCTTGTAAAAGATACTGTTGAAGAGATCTATAACAATGAACCAGCAGATGTTGCAACACTTCAATCTTCAGCATTTGGTGATACTTTTGTTGAAACTGTTACAAAAATCGGTGAGAAAATCGAAGTTCGCCGTTTTGCAGTAATGAAAGCTGAACCAACAGAAGCTATGAATGGTTATATCCACTCAAATAACCGTATTGCAGTTATCGTAAAAGCAAAATGTGACTCTGAAAAAACAGCAGAGTGCATGAGAGATACTATGAAACAAATTGCAATGCACGCTTCAGCGATGAAACCTACAACATTAAGCTATAAAGACTTTGATCTTGCATATGTAGAAGGTGAAACAAAAGGTCGTATCGAAGCTCTTAAAAAAGAGAATGAAGAGTTGGCACGTCTTGGGAAACCTCTTAAAAATGTTCCTAAGTATGTTTCAATGGCTCAACTTACTGATGAAGTAATGGCTCAAGCTGAAGCTGATATCAAAGCTGAATTATTAGCTGAGGGTAAACCTGAGAAAATTTTAGATAAAATTATTCCTGGTAAAATCGCTCGTTTTATCTTAGATAACACGCTTTTAGATCAAGAACAAGCACTTCTTGACCAACAATATGTTTTAGATGACAAATTAACTGTTGCACAAGCAGTTGAAAAAGCAGCTAAAGCGTGTGGTGGTACAGCTGAGATCGTTGAGTTCGTTCGCCTTGAAGTTGGTGAAGGGATCGAGAAAAAAGAAGACGATTTCGCAGCAGAAGTTGCAGCACAAATGGGTTAAGCCTTTCGGCTTTCCCACTCTTTTTAACTTTTTAAATCTCCTTTTACAAAGATTAGATATAATCTTTTTATGAATCTATTATCTGCAAAAAATATTACACATTCGTTTGAATATCAACTTTTTCATGGTATCTCATTAGAATTGCATGCACAAGAGAGTATAGCAATTATTGGAATGAGTGGTAGTGGAAAATCAACACTTCTTCACATACTCTCAACACTCTTAGATCCTCAAGAAGGTAGTGTGGAACTATTTGGTAGCATTACTAAAGAGTTGTCAAAAAAAGAGTTGGCAAATATTAAACGAAAAGATTTAGGGCTTGTGTTTCAATCTCATTACCTTTTTAAAGGGTTTAGTGCTTATGAAAATCTTGAAGTAGCACAGATCCTCTCACAAGAGCCTATTGAAGATGGGATTTTAGCTAAACTGCATATACAAGAGTGTATAAACCAAAAAGTTACAGAACTCTCAGGTGGACAACAACAGCGTGTCTCTATCGCAAGGGTTTTGACAAAAAAGCCAAAAATTATTTTTGCAGATGAACCAACAGGAAATCTGGATAAACAAACTGCATATGAAGTGATGGATCTGTTTTTTGAGTATATTAAAAACAATAATGCAGGGATGATTCTTGTAACACATGATGAACAATTAGCATCACTATGTACACATGTGTATAAGCTTGAAAATAAACAACTTATAAAGGTACAATAAACAATGAACGAGATTGTTTCACTCTTTAGTGAATCACATACCGTTGCATTTATGCTTTTATTTTTTAGATTTGGTTCTTTATTTATGGCAACACCAATTTTTAGTCATAACAACATCCCTATGAGTTTAAAAGCTGCAATGGCATTTTTCTTTACTATTGTATTTTATCCTTCTATGCCCCCTTTAGCTATCCATATAGATACTGCAACAATTGTTTTAGCTATTTTAGGTGAGATGCTTTTAGGATTGAGTGTTGGTATAGTATTACAACTTGCTTATAATGCGATAACTTTTGCAGGTGGTCAAATATCTTTTATGATGGGTTTTTCGATGGCAAGTGCAATAGACCCTCAATCAGGTGTTTCAATGCCGATTGTGTCTCAGTTTTTATCGTTGATCGCTTTGATGATTCTTTTAGCTTTAGATTTACATCATTGGATATTACTCTTTGTTGATGCTTCATTAAAAACTATCCCTTTGGGTGGCTTTATAATTACACATGACCTTTTTAACTATGTTGTACACGCAGCATCACAAATGTTTGTAGTAGGATTTATGATAGCGTTTCCTATCATTGCATTATCGTTATTAGCAGATATAATCTTTGGTATGTTGATGAAAACAATGCCACAGTTTAATCTGCTTGTTATTGGATTTCCTATAAAAATTACTGTTGCTTTTGTTGTAATTATTGCAACATTGAGTGCAACGATGCTTATAATAAAAGGGCAAATGCAAGATGCCTTTAACATGTTAGAGATGCTTTTTTAGCTTTTTTTTGCTACAATAGTGTAATAGTAGAATCTCATCAAGGATATAATGTGAAAATATTACTTTTAAATGATAATCCCGTTGTAAACAAGCTTGTTACGTTAAGTGCAAAAAAGACTTCTGACGATGTTGAAGTATATACAAGTATAGAGGATATAGAAGGTCAAAAAGGTGATCTCCTTATAGTTGATGACTCTTTATATACTGAAGATATAGTTACATTACTTAAGGAAAAAGTGAAATTTTCTCAAACACTATATATATGTATGAGAGATGCACAAGGGATGGAAGAGTTTGATAAGGTTTTAAAAAAGCCTTTTTTACCGACAGATCTTGTTGAACTTTTTGCATCCATAGAGGAGGAGATAACTTCTCAAGGTGGTACAGTTGAAGAACACGCAAGTGAAGATGACTTTGTATTAGATGATATGGCATTAGATAGTGGTGATATTCCTGATGCGCTTGATGATTTGGATTCGTTAGAATCACTTGAAGATACAGATGGTGGTAAAGTGGATGATAGTGAATTATCCATCCTTGATGAACTTGATGAACTTGATGAACTTGATGAACTTGATGAACTTGATGAACTTGATGAACTTGATGAACTTGATGAACTTGATGAACTTGATGAAGGACCAGCAGTTTCAGTAGATGAAAAAGAAGGTGTGTTAGATTCAGAAGAAGCACAAAAAGTAAAAGATGAGTTAGAAGATTTAGAATTTGATATGGCATTAGATCTTGAAGATGAAGCAGATGCAGATATAAGCGACCTTGATGATGAAATTGTATTTGATTTGGATGAAGAAGATACAGCTCAAACACCAGAAGATAGTGTTGAAAATATAACAGAAGCATTAGATGAACTTGATATGGATGTTGAAGAAGATGATCTTAATGAAGAGGATAGTAATCTTCAAGAGACACAAGATGATGAAGAATTTAATTTAGATGCATTGCTTGAAGAAGATAGTGTTGAAGAAGATAGTGAAGAAGATCAAGATCTTTCAATGACGGATGATGCTCTTGCTGATATAGTTGATCAGAGTATTGAAGAGCAAGCAGATGAAGCAGATGAAGAAAGTTTTGAGTTAGATGGTCTAGATGATATAAGTTTGGATGAAGAGCTTGAAGAAGATAGTGTTGCAGAAGATAGTGAAGAAGATCAAAATCTTTCAATGGCGGATGATGCTCTTGCTGATATAGTTGATCAGAGTATTGAAGAACAAGCAGATGAAGCAGATGAAGAAAGTTTTGAGTTAGACGGTCTAGATGATATAAGTTTGGATGAAGAGCTTGAAGAAGATAGTGAAGAAGATCAAGATCTTTCAATGACAGATGATGTAGATAAAGAGGTTTCAATTGAAGATCAGATTGAAGATGCAGTAGATTCTTTATCTCAAGAAGATTTAGATACTCCTGTAGAAGAGATTGATGATCAATTCGCAATGTTAAATGCACATGATATTAAGGTCGCGCTTGGAGAAGAAACTCAAGAGAGTTTATCTTTAACAGATGATATGACAGAAGAAGATCCTACTGAAAAAGCTCAAAGCATTAAAGATGATATAAAAACACCACCACAACATCAAACACAAATTTCTAATATTGATGCTTTAAGAGGCTTATTGGAAATGTTAAGTGATGATAAAGTGGCATCATCATTAAAAGGTGCAAAAATTAGCATTAATATTACATTAGGTGATGAATAATGGGAACAATACAAGGTGCAGTTCTTGTTTTATCAGGACCAAGTGGTGCAGGAAAAAGTTCATTAGTTAATAAAATAATAGATGATATAGGTGCATGTTATTTTTCTATTTCAACAACAACTCGTCCAATGAGAAAAGGGGAAGTAAATGGTATAGATTATCATTTTGTTGATGTAGAAGAGTTCAAAAAAGAGATTGAAGAGGATCAGTTCTTAGAGTATGCCATTGTTCATGGTAATTACTATGGAACATCACTAAAACCTGTAAAAAAAGCACTTTCGGAGGGAAAATTAGTTCTTTTTGATATCGATGTTCAAGGAAATCATGCAATCAATAATCGTTTGGGTGATATTACTACATCTGTTTTTATTACACCACCAACACTAAGTGAACTAAAAAAACGTTTAGAAAATAGAGCAACTGATGATCAAGAAGTTATAAACAAAAGAATAGAGATGGCAAGACGTGAATTGCAAAGGGTTTCAGAATATGACTTTTTAGTAATTAATGATGATTTAGATGAAGCTGCTGAAAAGCTAAGGCTTATTGCTAAAAGTGCACGTTTAAAAATTTCAGATGAGCAGATTAATGAATTTGTGCAAAAATGGGAAGATATTTAGAGAATTTTTACTAAAACTAAGATATACTTCAAAATATTAATTTTATAACAAGGAACTATTGATGGGAATGCCTAGTGGAACAGAACTATTATTAATTTTTGGAATAATTGTACTTTTATTTGGTGCAAAGAAGATACCAGATTTGGCAAAAGGTCTTGGTAAAGGGATTAAAAACTTTAAACAAGAGATGAAAGAGGTTGATGATCTTGATGCTCCTGCACCAAAAGAGGTAGAAAAAGCAGAAACTACAGCTTCAAGTGAAGCTTCAAAAACTACAACACAAGCGTAGGCAGCCTTGAAACAAAGAGTATCAAAGCTTTTAAGCGAAAAATTTGGTCGTGAAGTTGTTTTAGAAAAGCCACGTGATCGTTCGTTTGGTCATTTTGCTACACCTATAGCTTTTTCATTGGCAAAAGAGTTGAGAAAATCGCCTATGGTTATTGCTGATGAGTTGGCATCGTCATTTAATGAAAGTGATGTGTTTTCCAAAGTAGAGGCTGTTAAAGGATATATAAATTTTCGCTTGAGTGAAGATTTTTTAAGTCAATATGCTACATGGGCTTTGGAAAACAAAAGTGAATATGCCCGTGGAGAACACAAAGAAAAAATACTTTTAGAGTTTGTCTCTGCTAATCCTACGGGTCCTTTGCATATAGGTCATGCACGTGGTGCTGTTTATGGTGATACACTTTATAGACTTGCTAAGCATTTAGGATATGATATTACAGCTGAATACTATGTAAATGATGCAGGAAATCAGATAGATCTTCTTGGTTTATCTATTCAACTATATGCACGTGAAAACTTACTTAATGAGACTGTGGAATATCCTGAATCATATTATCGTGGAGAGTATTTAGATAAATTAGCACATGATGCAAAAGAGAAGTTTGGAGTAGAGATATTTCATGATGAATCACGTCGTCGTGAGCTTGCAATGTGGGCAAAAGATGAAGTGATGAAGATTATAGTTGCAGATTTGGCTGATCTTAATATCCATTTTGATACTTTTGTGTATGAGTCAACTTTATATGATGATTGGGATCGAGTTATGAAAAAACTCGAAACAAATGCACCAGGAAGTATTTATAAAAAAGAGAATAAAGTATTTTTGGCATCTGAAGCAAAAGGTGATGATCATGATAGAGTTGTTGTTAGGGATGATGGACGTCCAACATATTTAGCTGGTGATATTGTATACCATAATCAAAAATTTGAAAGAGGTTATGATCATTATATTAATATTTGGGGTGCAGATCATCATGGTTATATAGCACGTGTAAAAGCAGCTATTGAATATCTTGGGTATGAAAGTCAAAAGCTCGAGGTATTACTTTCTCAAATGGTTAGTTTGTTAAAAGATGGTGAACCATATAAAATGAGCAAACGAGCTGGAAATGTTATTTTAATGAGCGATATTGTTGATGAGATTGGTTCAGATGCATTACGTTTTATTTTTGCCAGTAAAAAAAGTGATACAGCATTGGAGTTTGATCTTAATGAATTTAAAAAAGAAGATAGTTCAAATCCTATTTTTTATATTCAGTATGCACATGCAAGGATTCAAACATTATTATCTAAAGCAACAGTTGATGCAAGTGCGATACAACACGCAACTTTGAAAAATCTTGGAGAAAATGGCGACAATTTATTATTTGATGCTTTATTACTTCCAGAAATTGTTGAAGATGCGTTTGAATCTCGTCAAGTACAAAAACTGACAGATTATTTAAAGTCTTTGGCTGCATCATTGCATAAGTTTTATTATGATGTGCGTATTATTAATACCGAAGATGAAGCAAAACTCCTCAAACTTTTAGAAATGGTTGCTTTAAGTTTAAAAACGGGATTATCTTTGCTTGGAATCGAAGCAAAAAATAAAATGGTTAAAGACCAAGAGTAAGTATTAGTGTAAATACTTGCTCTTAATGTATGGAAGATATTCTTTTGTTATTTGGATCAAAAGGGGATTTTTCTCTTTATCTAGCCAATGGGCAAGTTTGTACAAATCACTAGCTTTCATTGATGTACATCCTGCTGTTGGCATATTATCTCCTCTTTGAATATGTAAAAAAATACATGATCCTGCTCCTTTTTTTGCGATATCATTATGATTAACCCTGATTCCAAGATCATAAAGGTGATCTTTTCTACGCATATGTTCAAAACTTTTCGCTCCAAACGGATGTGATTGTAAAGTATTGTAATATTTTGAAGTGCTATCATCTATACAAAGTAGATCAGGTGTTGCTAGAAGGTAAAACATTGAAAAAGCTTGATTTTTTATGGTACCAAAAAGTGTTGAAAGAGTAAAGACGCCAGCTGGTGCTTTTTTGTCTCCCTCATGCTTAATGGGCTCATCACTTTTGTGTGGAATCTGCTCTTTACCTATTCCCCAGCCTAAACCATTGTGACCTAAATTAACTTTAATATGATGGTAATACCTCTTTTTTCCTTCAAAACAAGAAAGAGAAGCCGTAGAGCTATTGAAATCATCTGCTACAACAAGAATAATCTGTTGCGATCCAAAAAGTAATGTTGAAAAACTTATAAAGATTAAGAAACTTTTTATCATAAAGTATGGTACTATTACTTTTATATGAAGTTAATTAAAACATTGGAAAAAAAATGAGCATACAAATAAAACAAGCAAATGTAGACTCTGTTGCTTTCTTAGCACAAATGATGTTGGATAGTTCTCGAGCTGGTAAAAAGGATGGCTTATTTGATCTTTTATTTCATACTAATGATGATAAAGTGATTAAAGAATATTTAGAAAAACTTCTACAGACAAAAGTAAAGAGTTATTGTCACTATAAAAACTTTCTCATTGCTGAACTTAATGGTAAGCAAGTTGGAACTTTATGTACGTATGAACCACGACTTAATACCAAAGAGTCGTTTGTGGAAGCATTGTATGAAATAGGGCTCAGTGATGATATTATGGAAGTGCTTAATGTTGTAAATGCTTGTGATTTCGATATGAACAAAAATACGCTTATTTTTGATTTTATGGAAGAGTTAGAAGGGTTTGTTGATGTTGGTGTTTTAAAGGCATTAATGCAAAAAGCTTTACTCGGTGCTCGTTTAAAGGGTTATGCCAAGGCACATACGTTGATAGAAATAGGTTCTTTGGAGAGTGAACTTTTTTATAAAAAGCTAGGTTTTAAAGAGGTAGCAGTACAAGAGTGTGAAGGGTATAGAGAACTTTTTGGAAGAAATGGGCTCATGCTTTTAGCATTGGAATTTTAGGGAGAGTTGTATAGAAACGTCATTTCTTAGTGTTGTTCCTTCTTTGATTGCTATCATTTTAGCTTTAACAACACGTAATATAATTTTTTCTTTATTAGGTGGTGTTTTCTTAGCATCTTTGTTTATCGAAGAGATGAACATTGTTTACGGGATAGACCACTTTTTTACACTTTTTTACAATTTATTACAAGAAACTTGGATTATAAAAACACTACTTTTTGCTGTATTAGTTGGAAGTATTATTGAAGTATTAGAAAGAAGTGGAGCTATAGAATCCTTTGTAGCATATGTTCAAGAGCAGAAGCAGTGGATAAATTCCGATAAATCAGCTTTATTGTTGAGTTATTTTTTAGGTGTAGTTATTTTTATAGAATCATCAATAACTTCATTAGTTTCCGGTGCTGTTGGACGAGTTTTTTTAAAAAAATATACTATTCCATCTGCAAAACTTGCATTTGTTTGTGATTCAACATCTGCCCCAGTAAGTTCTATTTTGGTTTTTAATGGTTGGGGCGCTTTACTGCTTGGACTCATCACAACACAGGTGGATAATGGTATCCTTACTATAGATCCAGTTGCGTGTTTACAAGATGCAGTCTTGTATAACTATTATGCTTTTTTTGCTTTGATTGTAACATTTGTCTCTATTTATTTTTCTATTGATATAGGTGCGATGAAAGATGCAAAATATCAAAATGAAACTCAAATAACAAGCACACATTATACTGGAAAAGATGCAACTTTATTGCCAATGGTAATACCTTTAGTATTGCTTGTATTTTTTGTTTTTGTTTATTTGTTTATAACGGGTAATGGAAATATATTTAAAGGTAGTGGTTCAAGTGCAATTTTTTATAGTGTGATTACCATATTACCAATTATGTATTTTATGTATATAAAAACTGATCGACTAGATACTAAAGAGTATATTTTAGCTGTATTGGTAGGTGCAAGAAAGCTTTTTACAATGGCTTTGATCTTGTTATGTGCTTTTGCTATTGGTCATGTTACACAAGAAATGGGAACCGGAAAATATTTAGCAACATTTGCACATAGTCATATTTCAGCTACTTGGCTTGCAACTATAATATTTCTTGTTAGCAGTGTTATTGCTTTTGCAACAGGAACAAGTTGGGGAACATTTTCTATTATGTTACCTATTGCGATTGCAATGGGAGTGGATATGCAAGTAGACATACCCTTAGTTGTTGGAGCAGTGATAAGTGGTGGTGTTTTTGGTGATCATTGTTCCCCTATATCTGATACAACTATTATATCTTCGTTAGCAAGTGGATGTGACGTAATAGAACATGTGAAAACACAACTACCTTATGCACTTATTAGTGCTATATTTGCGTGTTGTGCATTTTATATTGCAAGTTGATATGGTATAATTTCCATATTTGATATAAGAGCTTACAAGGGATGAAAAATATATGGTTTTAATGATAGATAACTATGATAGTTTTACATATAATATTGTACAGTACTGTAAAACATTAGGTGCAAATTTAAAAGTAATAAGAAATGATGAGATGAGTGTTGAAGAGATTGAAAAACTAAAACCAGAAAAAATCATCATATCTCCTGGTCCTGCATCTCCAGACGAGGCAGGTATTACACTTGATGTAATTCGTCATTTTACAGATAAAGTGCCTATTTTAGGTATCTGTCTTGGACATCAAAGTATTGCTCAGGTTTTTGGTGCAAAGATCGTACGTGCGAAGAACATGATGCATGGTAAAACATCAACAATGCATCAAGTACAACCATCAAAAATATTTGAAGATATTCCAGAGGACTTTACAGCAACTCGGTATCATTCATTGATAGTTGATAAAACGAAACTACCAGATGCAATCATCCCTACTGCTTATTCATCTGATGATAATGAAATTATGGCATTGGAAATAAAAGATAAAAATATTTATGGTGTTCAGTTTCATCCTGAATCTATTATGAGTCAATTTGGTCATGAGATGATAGGAAATTTTTTAAAAATATGAAAACGATATTCATCTTATTCCTATTTCTTGGAATAGATGCAACTATTTTGGCTTATCAAGCTTCTGAGCTATCTATTTCAGCGAGTGAAGCAACGATTTTGTATGGTGAGCCTTCCTTCTTACAATATACTACAAAATTCTTTTTATCTTTATTTGGAAATAATAATTTTGCACTACGATTTTTTATGTTAATACTCCATTTAGGTAGTGCTGTTTTGTTATATATACTAAGTGGAAGTTATATTAAACAAGAAAAAAATCGTTTATGGCTAGTAGTGATTTTTTTACTTCTACCTGGTTCTATGAGCTCAGCAGTTATAGTTAATCATGGAAGTGTGATTATATTTGGTACATTTTTATATCTATTGTTATACAAAAAGTTTTCAATAAATATTTTAAATACATTAATGCTATGTTATTTTTTTATTGAACCAGGTTTTATGTATATGTACTTAGGTTTGGCATTTTTTTATGGATATAAAAAAGAGTATCTTCAAACATTTTTTTATAGTTTTTTATTTTTGATTGGAAACTATTTTTATGGTTTTGTCGCACATGGTATTCCCAGTGGTCACTTTTTGGATATTTTAGGTGTTTATAGTGCCGTTTTCACGCCTGTTGTATTCATTTATTTATTTTATAGTTTATATAGAAAATTTTTGCATAAAGAATTGGATGTATCATGGTTTATTGCAACTACAGCTTTTCTTGTATCTGTGATCTTATCTTTTAGACAAAGAATTAATATTGAATATTTTGCACCATATTTAATGGGTTATTTACCAGTTGCAGCTGAATTGTTTGTTCAGTCATATAGAGTTCGATTGAAAGTCCATAGAAGAAGTTATAAATTGATCTTTTCGATAGCTTTGGCTTTTTTATTTTTAAATGTATTTGTTGTTCTGATGTATAAAGAGTTTTACATCTATATAGATAATCCAAAACATCATTTTGTCTATAAGATGGATATTGCTTATGATTTGTCAAAACAGTTGAAGCAAAAACATATCAATTGTATTAATGCTCAGAATCCAGATATGCAATTAAGACTTCGTTTTTATTCGATAGCAAAATGTAACGATTTTCAATTGATTCAGTACCCTTATAATGATAAAAAAAAGACAGATGTAACGATACGTTACAAGGATAAAATCTTATATAAAGCTGATGTTACTAAATTAAACAATAAATAGCTTAATTTTGGAAGTGTAGATCGTTATTAAATGAGTTTATGCTAAAATAATCGTCAAATATCAAAATAGGGAGTTTCTATGGCTCAAAAAGCGATACGAGAATACGACGCAAAGTCAATTTTAGCAAGACACTGGGATAAGTACTTTCCAGATTTTACTTATTCATATGAAACAGTTTTAGTAACTTCAGGTGCTGAACTACTTGAAGCTGCAAAAGAGAAACCATGGTTAAAAGAAAAACCATTGGTAGCAAAACCAGATATGTTATTTGGTAAACGTGGTAAAAATGGGCTAGTTCTTTTTAAAGATCAAAAACCAGGTGATGTAACATTAGAAAAAGCAGCAGCTTGGATCGATGAAAAATCTAAAGAGGATCAATCAGTTTATTTTTCTTTTGATGGTGATACTCCAACTGGTGAGCCTAAAGTTGATAGATTGACTCACTTTGTTGTTGAGCCATTTACTCCACATGATCAATCAGAAGAGTACTATATTTCTGCTACTTGTGTTGGTGATGAAGATGTTCTTTATATGTCAGCAGAAGGTGGTATGGAAGTTGAAGAAGGTTGGGATGAAAAAGTTACTGAAGTAGCATTCCCAATTACTGCAACAGAAGAGGAAATTGCTGAGAAGATTAAAGCAAATGTACCTACTGATGTAAAAGAAGAGGATAAAGAAAACTTCGCAAAATTTGCAATAGGTTTCTTTAAGGCATATCGTGAGCTTAACTTTGCTTATCTTGAAATTAACCCATTTGTAATGCAAGGAAATAAAATTGAGCTTTTAGATATGGTTGCTAAGCTTGATGATACTGCTGGATTTATGATGGTAGAAGAGTGGGGTGATGTTGAGTATCCTACTGCTTTTGGAATGGAAGCAAAATCTCCTGAGGTTGAAGCTATTGAGGAAGCAGATGCTAAAACAGGTGCTTCATTAAAACTTACACTTCTCAAGCCAGAAGCGAGAATCTGGACTATGGTTGCTGGTGGTGGTGCTTCAGTTGTTTATGCTGATACTATTGCAGACTTTGCAGGTATTGAAGATCTTGCTAACTATGGTGAGTACTCTGGTGGTCCAACTACTGGTGAAACAAAATTTTATGCAGAGACAATTTTAGACTTAATGACTCGTGAAAAAGATCCAAAAGGTCGTGATAAGATCTTAATTATTGGTGGTGCTATTGCAAACTTTACTGATGTTGCAAAGACATTTACAGGTATTATCCAAGCATTTGAAAATTATGCAGAAAAAATGAAAGAAGTTGGTGTTAAGATCTATGTACGTCGTGGTGGTCCAAACTATGAAAAAGGTCTTAAAGATATTAAAGAAGCTGCTGATAGACTTGGTCTTAGCATTGAAGTATATGGTCCAGAAACACACGTTACAGATATTGTACGTATGGCATTAGAAGAGAAGTAAGGAGAAGAGATGGAAAAATTATTTACTAAAGATACACAGGCAATTTTTTGGAATAACAATAAAACTGCTATCCAAAGAATGCTTGATTATGATTACACTATTAAGAGAGAGACTCCATCTGTTGCAGCTATCGTAGCACCTACAAGTGGTAATAAATTTGAAAAATTCTTTTGGGGTGGTGATGAAATTATGATCCCACTTTACAAAAGTACTGCAGAAGCAAAAGCTGCTCAACCTCAAGCTGATGTACTTTTAAACTTTGCATCATTTAGAACTGCATATGATGTAACTATGGAAGCATTGAATCTTGGTGGATTTAAAACTATCATGATTACAGCTGAAGGTATTCCTGAAAGACTTGCTCGTGGTATGAATGCATATGCACGTGAATTAAATGTAACAGTAATCGGGCCTGCAACTGTTGGTGCTATTGCTCCGGGTGCATTTAAAATCGCTAACATCGGTGGTACTATTGAAAATATCATCAACTCTAAACTTCATCGTGCAGGTTCTTGTGGACTTGTAACACGTTCTGGAGGTTTATTTAATGAGCTTTCAAACATCATCGCTATTAATGCTGATGGTATTGCAGAGGGTGTTGCTATTGGTGGTGATAGATTTGTTGGTTCAGTTTTCATCGATAACTTACTTCGTATGGAAAAAAATCCAGATGTTAAGTATATGATCCTTCTTGGTGAAGTTGGTGGTACTGAAGAGTACAAAGTGATCGAAGCTGTTAAATCAGGAAAAATTACAAAACCAATCATCGCATGGTGTATCGGTACAATCGCTAAATATTATGATTCTGGTGTCCAATTTGGTCACGCTGGTGCATCTGCAAATGGTGATATGGAGACTGCTGAAGCGAAAAACAAAGCTATGGCTGAAGCTGGTATTCATGTGCCTGCAACATTTAATGATTTACCAGCTAAAATTAAAGAGGTTTATGAATCTCTTAATTTAGCTCCAATTCCAGAACCAGAAATTAATGTTGTGCCAAAAGTACGTCGTCCTAAACA
>Ga0256843_1000776_pt1 | contig 26477 bp, 34 predicted proteins | sample AlvinellametaG_FD_191572 | JGI IMG/M metagenome (GOLD analysis project Ga0256843, IMG submission 191572) | Pompeii worm associated microbial communities from hydrothermal vent at the East Pacific Rise, Pacific Ocean - Alvinella | ecosystem: Host-associated > Annelida > Integument > Unclassified ... | reverse complement strand
TTTTTGCAATAAAAAGAGAACACCAACTTGATATGAATCGTTTAATAAGAGGAAAGGAGCTTCCTAAAAAGCTCCAAAAATATTTCCCGTCAGATTTTGGAGGTAGCGGGGTTATTTGTCTTCAATTTTAAGATAATCCATTTTTCCTTTTAAATCCCCGATTTTGAGTACGTTTTTTACCATTCCCGCAACGGTTACCCAGTTCGTCGGGTCTATTACAAGATATAAAACTCCCTTATCCCCTGCAAAAACTTTGTTGTAAAGGTTTGCTTTTAGGTATGTTCCGTTGACTTTGAAAGTTTTTTTGAGCTCTTTTAACTCTTCACCTTGTGGAAATGTAATTTCGACTTTTCCGTTTTTTTTGCTGCCGCCGACTGCGTGGAAGATGTATGTTTCTTTTTTGTCTTTTAAGTAAAGAGGTAGGTTCCAATATAGAGTCAAAATATCATCGGGTGCATAGTAGTATTTGTACTCTTTCGTAAGTTTGCCGTTTTTGTATCTTTTTTTGATGACGCTTTTGTTTTTGTGGTCGAAAATATAGATTCTATAGTAATCGTCTCCGTTTCTTTTGATATCTACGATGTAGTGAGTAGGGACGAGTCTGCCGTTTATTACTTTTCCTTCGCTAATGTATGTTTGGGTGAGGTGTCCCGAGATTGAAGCTGCGAAACCTTTTGTTTTGACGGTAGTCATAATTTTATAGTCCGTTTCGTTTCTTTCATATACGCCTTTTGCCGTGGCGATTGTACCGAACCAACCGTATTTTGCGCTGTATGTTGCGACGTATGTTTTTGAGTATGCAAAAATCGCTATCAAAAATAGTAAAATATATCTCATAAATATCCTTTTTTGTTTATTATACCTAAAAAATAAGGAGCGAAAATGACAATAGTTTTTTTGGATGCGTTGACTTTGGGAGATGTGGATTTTGATAGGTTTAGGAAATTCGGTGAAGTAAAAATCTATCAAACGACTCCAGCTGATAAAACCTTGGAGAGAGTGAAAGATGCCGATATCGTCGTAACGAATAAGGTAGTTATCGATAAAGAAATTATGGATAACAGCAATATAAAATTTATCCAAATAGCGGCTACGGGGATGAATAATGTGGATTTGGAATATGCGAAGAAAAAAGGAATACCCGTAAAAAACGTAGCCGGATATTCTACAAAAGCGGTTGTTCAGCAGACTTTTGCGTTGGTGCTCGGGCTTTTGAATAAAGTGTGTTATTTTGACGAATATACAAGAAACGAATATCCAAATAGCGAGATTTTTACTCATATTAAAAATTGGTTTGAGATTGCAGGCAAAAGATGGGGGATTATCGGGCTTGGTACTATCGGAAAAGAGGTTGCGAAAATTGCCGAGGCTTTCGGGGCTGAGGTGGTGTATTATTCCACAAGCGGAAAAAACAATAACAGCGAATATAAAAGAGTGGAGCTTGAAGAGCTTATGAAAACAAGCGACATCATCTCAATTCACGCACCTCTAAACGAAAACACGAAAAACTTGATAAAAGAAAAAGAGCTTATGATGATGAAAGATAATGCGGTTATTGTCAATCTCGGAAGAGGCGGAATTATAAACGAAAAAGATTTGGCAAAAACGCTTGAGAAAAAAGATATTTTAGTAGGGCTTGACGTATTTGAAAAAGAGCCTGTTGAAAAAGATAATCCTATTTTGAAATTTAAAGATAAAACATTACTAAGCCCTCATATCGCTTGGACGAGTATCGAAGCCAGAAATAAACTGATGGAAGGGATTTATAAGAATATCGAAGAGTTTGTAAAACAAAGCGGAAATTAAGCCGCTTTGTTGTCTACGTGAACATCCATTTGAGGATAAGGGATGTTGATTCCTTTTTCGTCGAATGTTGTTTTGATGATTTCAAGAAGTTCGCTTCTTACACCCCAATAATCTTCACTTTTTACCCAAGGTCTTACGTTGAAGTTTACGCTGCTGTCCGCAAGTTCCGCAAGAGCTACCGCAGGTGCAGGGTCTTTTAGGACTTTCGGATGGTTAGCTAAGATTTCTTCAAGAGTAGATTTTACAAGTTTTAGATCGTCTTCGTATCCTACTCCGATAACAAGGTCGATTCTTCTGATAGCTTCTCTTGAATAGTTTGTGATGTTTCCGCCGATGATGTTAGAGTTTGGTACGATAATCACTCTATTGTCACCCGTTTTGAATGTAGTATTGAAAATACCGATTTGATCTACAACACCTGTAGCACCGCCAGCTTCTACGAAATCTCCAACTTTGAAAGGTCTTAGGAATAGTAGCACAACTCCAGCACCGAAGTTTGCGATATTTCCTTGAAGCGCAAGACCTACCGCTAAACCTGCGGCACCGATAATAGCTGCGAATGAAGTAGTATTAACTCCAAGAGTACCAAGAGCAGCGATAATTACAAGTACGATAAGACCGAAATATACAAGGTCTCCTAAGAATTTTACAAGAGTCACGTCAGTGTTTGAGCGCTCAAGCATTTTTCTAAACAGATTAGTTAATAACTTCGCAATCCATTTACCGATAATATAAATGGCGATTGCGCCGATAATTTTGATTCCCCATGTTAGGGCTAAATCGAGGTATTGGTTCATCCTCTCTCCTTTTAGGTTTTTAATTTGAAATTATATTCATTCAAAATGACAAAATTATGACTTATTTGTCATATTTCTCCCAATGATTGAGTTTTATCATGTTTTTTAACATTTTGACGTACTCCTCTTTTCTTTGGGAGTAGTTTATCATCGTATTTGCGGCGATGATTCCCGTGAATTTTTTATGGTCTTGTTTGTATTTGTATCTAAGGTTTCTGAAGTTTTTATATGCCGGGTTTCTGTTTAGGTTTCGCATATACGCCGCGATTGAAGCTTCAAGAGAAGGGAATATTTTTATTGAATAATCTATTTTGATATGTTCGTATTTGCTTTTCGGTTTTATACCTTTATTGGAATATTCCCAATGTCCGAATATATTATTTGCGATTCTAACGAATCTGCTTTTCCCCCATCCGCTTTCGATTGCCGCTTGAGCGAGTGCCAAAGACGGCGGAATGGTATCTATTTTTTTTAGAAACTCTTTTTTGTCGGTTATGTTTTTTATTTTGTATATTTTTGCTATTTTTGCCAAAAAGGCGATTTTATACGGGTCCATTAAATAATACGGGTCGTTGAAAATTTCGATTATTTTTTCTCTTAGCGCTTTGATTTTTTTGTTTTCCGCTTGGATTAGCGGCAGCATAATCTCAACAAAAGCTTTTTTCTGTTTTTTTACGTCTTTTATGTTGTAATACCACGAGGGAAAAGCCGCATAAAGATTCAGCGCCAAGAGCATACTTCCTAAAAATCTTTTCATAATACTCCTTAAAATAATGTCGGCTGTCTTAACTCTTTTAGCTTATAGCTTTTTCTGTGGATTTCGCAAAATCCGTATCGTTTAATCAGCTCGATGTGTTCTTTTGTTATGTAACCTTTGTGTTTTTTGAAATTGTATTCCGGATATTTTTTGTCAATAAAAACCATATATTCGTCTCTACTGACTTTTGCCAAAATACTTGCCGCACCTATCTCTTTTATTTTCAAATCACCTTTTATTATCGTCTCAATTCCGTCCACTCCGAAACTGCTGTTCCCGTCAAAGAGGTATTTTTTTGCTTTTATGGTGTTTTTTATCTCCGATAATGCCTCTTTTATACAAACGGATAAGCCTTTTTGGTCTATCTCTTCGGGCCATTTCCAGACGATATGGTGTTTTGATTTTTGTTTTATAATCTCAAAAAGCTCTTTTCTTTTTTTCGGCGTCAGCTTTTTTGAATCCGTAATCCCGTCTATATCCTCAAGCAAAACAACACCGGCAAATACCAAAGGACCGGCGATAGGACCGCGTCCCGCTTCGTCTATTCCGCAAATCTCCATCTCCAAAACGGCGTCACCTCCACTTCGAATTTGTCGTTTGTTATTTCAAATTCGTTTGATATTGTTATGATATCGACTTTTTCGACGTCGGTTACTTTTTTTAGTTTTTCTTGCGCTATCTCTTCGTTTGCAAATGGCAATACCAAAATCCCCCGTTTCTCTTCCGGGAGATAAAAACTTAAAGTGTCTTTGTAATAGACCTCTTTTTTGTTGAGTTCTAAAAATATAATATTTTCAAAAATATGTAAAGGGTTTTTTCGATTTGTCATAATCGATTTAAAAGCGAAATTATACGCAAAAAATTTTTTAGGGGATTTTGGAGATTCGAATTTGTTAACTTCGAAAATAATTTTGTTTTTTAATAGTTCGTTCGTCTCTTTATAAAAGCTGTCTTTGCTTAGTTTCATCTCTTTTTTTAGGATTTGATATATTTGATAAAGAGTAAATTTTTCTCCTAAATGTGCAAAAAAGAAAGCTAAGATTTTTTTGTTGTAGGGAAGCAGCTCGAAAGTCTCTTTTAAATATTCGTCTTTGAAGTATTCTTCGGAAAAAAGTTTGGGAAAGTTGCCGAGTCTTAGGAATCTGTCGAATGTTTGGTTTATGTTTGTGGTGTTGTCGAATGCAAAAAACTCTTCGAAATCAAGACCGCCGAGTTCTATTTTTTCGAAGCCTTCTATTTCTATGTTTTTGTTGCTGATGATAAAGGTCGTTTTGTCGGGGATTGGGATTTGAAAGTCGTAATTATCAAGCACCACCAAATCGACACCGCTAAAATCGAGGTCTTTTTCTCTGTGGTCGCTGAAATCTATATATTTGTATTTTCCTTTGAAATTCTTTAGAAAATTAAATACCAAAAACGTCTTTCCGACCCTTTTTGGTCCCGTAATCAGAGTGTTTTTAAAGGATAATTTTACTTTTCTATCAAGTATTTTTTTTGGTAATTGCAATAAGCCCCCTTTTTTGTGCTTTATGTATTATAACATAACCAAAAATCCTATCAAGGCAAAAAGGCTTTCGTACAAAAACAGATAATCCCCGTATAAAAATCCCGCAAGCATACTTCCCAAAAACGCGGCAAAGCCGTATGCTATTCCGGCGTAGAACTGCTGAGCTAAGGTTTTGTTTTCGTATTTTTTGTTTAGATACAAAAGTGCCGATGTGTGAAAAAGCGCAAAAGAAAAGGCGTGTATCGTTTGAGAGAGCGCTATTAGCAATAGGTTTGAAGGGAAAAGATATAGTATGAACCAGCGAACGGATGTAAGGAAAATAGAAAGTTTTATCCAAAAAAGAGGAGGCTTTTTGTTTATAAAGAAGTGTTGGATTAAAAATACGATAATCTCGGCGCTAACGCCTATTGCAAAAAGCCAACCGACCCACTCTTTGCTTATTCCGTGGCTTGTGACGTAAATGGTAAAAAAACTATAAAACCCTCCGAAACTTATTTGCAAAAACACAACCGCCGCCCAAAACTTCCACTCTTTAAGCAAAGAGAATTTCGAAGAGCTTTTCGTAATCGTTTTGTCTTCCAAAAAGAAAAGAGAAAATAGATTCGTTAAAATCAAAAGGACTATAAATGCTATTAAAAGATTAATATTTACATATCCGGCTATTATCCCGAAAAGCATAAAGCCTATACTGCCAAAAAGCCTGCTTTTTCCGTATTTTTCTTTTAGCTTTTCTATCGCTACGGCTTCAATATATGGGAAAATAATCGAAAAAGAAGCACCCAAAATAAAGAAAAATAGGCTGATTAAATAAAAGTTTTTGGTAAAAAGTAATACGGACGATAAGGAAGAGACGATAATCGCAAGTAAAAAGTCTCTTTTTGTAAGAGGTTTTTTTAGAAAAATAAATGGTGTTAAAAATCTGGCTATCGGCATCATCGCAAAAATTATCCCGATTTGTGCCGGAGTGAAAAAAGATGAGAAATATTTAGGTAAAAAGATAACGTAATCGCCTATAAGAGTAAAAAAGAGAAAGTAATAGACGCTTATAAGAATAAAAAACTTTTTATCCAAGGCTTTTTATAATTTCTTCTTTGATTTTTTCAAGGTCTATTTGAGGGTAGGTAAAATCCCTCGTTTTTTCACAAAACGTAGCACCCGGCCACCAAGGGTCGTTTTTGAATCTCGGAATAATATGAATATGAAGATGAGGTACCATATTCCCAAGAGATGCTATGTTTATTTTGTCGGCATTGGTATGTTTTAGTAGGATTTTTTCTATTTTTTTAACGGCGAGAGTAATTTCTACGGCTTCTTGGTCGCTTAGGTCGCTGAATTCTTTAACGTGAGCGTTTGTTATGAGTCTGATGTATCCCGGGATATCATCTACGAAAATAAGAGAAAAAAGAGAGTTTTTGTAAAAATAATCTGTAACGTTACAAAGAGGGCAGGTCATTAATTTCCTCTACTGCCGGGTTTTATAGGCGTACTTCCCGCTTTACACATCGGGCACTCTTGAGGTTCGTATACTTCGAATTCGAAATCGTCAAGCGCAAAAAGAGGTTTGTCAGCAGGTAATTTACACTCAGGTTTTCTTTCACTCTTTCCGTTTATTCTTTTGCAAACGCCTCTATTGGCAATAGCGGCAAACGCCACTACCTCAGCACCTCTTTTTTCAACTTCTCTTGCCGCTTCCATAGCGCTTCCGCCTGTTGTGATGATGTCTTCGCAAATAAGTACTTTTTCGCCTTCTTTTACTTCAAAACCTCTTCTTAGGGTCATTTCACCTTTTACTCTTTCGGTGAAAATAAATCTAACTCCAAGAGCTCTTGCAAGCTCGTATCCGGCAAGCAGTCCCCCGATAGCCGGAGAGCATACCGTATCTACTTTTATTCCCGCTTCTTGAATCTGTTTTGCAAGCTCTTTTGCGAGCTTTTCGGCAACTTCCGGATATTCCAAAACTCTTGCGCTTTGGAGATAATATTCGCTGTGTTTACCGCTGCTAAGTAAAAAATGCCCTTTTAAAAGAGCTCCGTATTTTTCGTAAATTTCTCTTACATTTTCCATTTTAATTTTTCCGTCGGTTGATTTTATACTTTCATTACGTCGTCGATTTTTTTATTTACTATTTCATCGACTTTCGCAACATAAGTATCGGTAATTTCTTGCACTTTATCAAGACCTCTTTTTTGATCGTCTTCAGTGATTTCTTTGTTTTTAAACATTTTTTTGATTTCGTCGTTAGCTTCTCTTCTTATGTTTCTGATTGCTATTTTTGCTTTTTCACCGAATTCTTTAGCTTTTTTCGCTTGTTTTTTTCTCTCTTCTTCCGTCATTGGCGGGAAGTATAGTTTGATAGTGTCTCCGTCGTTGTTCGGATTTGCACCGACATTTGCTTCTTGGATAGCTTTTTCGATGTCGTTAATAATACCTTTATCCCAAGGGCTTACTACGATAGTAGTAGCATCTACCGCGTTGATGTTCGCTACTTGATTAAGAGGTGTAGGCGCTCCGTAATACTCCACTTTTACTCCGTCAAGTACGTGAATAGAAACTCTACCAGTTCTTAACGTATTCAAATCTTTTTTTAGTACTTCGATACTCTTTTCCATATGTTCTTTTGCGAACTCAAATACTTCTTCCATAATTTACCTCCTTATTTTTTGTATTTTATTACCATTTTCGAAATTATTTTATAATTATATCTTATAATGACTCTGTTTCTGTATTTTTTAAGCTCGAAGTTAGGTGCGTAGCTAAAAGAGCCGTTTTTTACCGGGATTTTATAAACCCAGCCCATTTTCGTTATGTAGATATTGACGTATGGAATTTTATCAAAAACTTTTCCTTTTATGAGGGTTATTTTGTTGCCTTCTCTTTGTATCTTTATATCGGCGTGAAGTCTTTTGATTTTGAGTTTTTTAGCGATATCTACTTTGCCTGTTAGGGCTATTCTGTCAAGGTCGTTTATCGGTGTAGCGATATCTACGGCTCCTGGGTTTTGGTTGGCGATAATAGGGAAAAACGAATTAATTATTTTTTTGACTCTTTGGTCGTATTCCCCGTACGGATAAGCGTACATATCAGGCACGTAACCCATATGTTTTTTGAAAATTTCGATAGCTTTTTTAGTATCGTTTATTATTGCTTGGTTGCTAAGATTTGGCAAGTGAGGATGTGCGTAGCTGTGGATACCTAATTCTCCGTATTTTGCGGCATCTTTTACCTGCTGCCAGGTCATAAAATCGCCCCATTTTTCGTTTGTAGCTTTTACATATACGAAAAGTGTAAAAGGAATGCCGTACTTTTTGAAAACGGGAAGTCCGTTTTTATAAAAGCTTTTGTAAGTGTCGTCTATCGTAAAAACGACGATATTATCGACGTTTTGTTTGTTTTTTATCATTTCGGTGAGTTTTGAGAGGGTGATGGCTTTGTAGTTGTGGGATTTTATATATTTGAAATATTTTTCGAGCTCTTTTGATGATGTGTTCGTATAAGGATGTCTGAAATCGTCAATTCTGTGAAGCACGAAAATATGCGCCTCGGCTAAAAGCCAAAGAGGCAATAAAAAGAGGATTAATTTTTTCATTTCGTAGGTACGGTAGGTACGCTCGGCACTTGTTTTGGAGTGATGTGTTTTACTTTTACTTCGTCAACTGCCGAAGTGTTTGCTTGTTTGTTGTATAGATATACGAGAGTTAGAGTGTTTAAAACAAGTAAAATTCCTACAACCATAGTCGCTTTTGTTAAGAAATTCATAGGTCCGCCGGCACCGAATACCGTATCGTTTGAGCTTGAATATGCGCCAAGACCCATACTTTCAGATTTTTGCAAAAGTGTCAAAATTACGATAACTATCGCCAAAATAATCTGGATAGTAAAGAAAATACCAGTCATTTATTTGCCTTTTTGGGTAGAATTATATCATAAAATAAAAATTCGGTCGGTAAGTTTAAAAATTAAAAACGAAAGTAAAAAATGCATAAAAGTTTGAGTAGTTTCGATAAATTCGCACATACGTACGGAGAATATAACGTAATTCAAAAGAAAATCATTAAGAAATATCTCCCTTTTTTGAAAAAGAGAATTGTCGATTTGGGCTGTGGAAGTGAAGGGCTTTGTAAATATACTGATTTTGAATTTTATTTAGGAGTGGATAAGAGTGAAAAAATGCTTCAACTCAACCCTTGTAATACCTTAAAAGCCGATTTTAACACAAAAGAGTGTTTTGATTTGATAAAAAAATACGATTTTGAGCAAATCGTTTCCTTTTCCGCACTTCAGTGGGCGAGAGATTTGAAGTTTGTTTTTGAGGAGATAAAAAAACTTGATAAGGAGTTTTTGTTAGCGATTTTTACTTCGAATACGTTTAAATCTTTACATAATTTTTTAGGAGTGAAATCTCCAATTTATTCCAAGGAAGAGATAGTTGAATATGCTAAAATTTTACAACCGAAAATTGAAATTCTTCGTTATGAAATGACGTTTGATAAACCGAAAAGCCTTCTTGATTATATTAAATTCTCGGGAGTAAAAGGGGATGTCAGCGCCGGTAGAGCTAAGATTAGGGAATTTATGAGAACTTTTCCCGTTAAAAAGCTCGAATTTGAGGTGGTGGTGCTAAAATAATCTAAAGGTTGGGGTTGTGAGAAAATTAATCGTATTGTTTTTTGCCGCATATTTAATGGCGGCAAATAATGAAAAACCGGAATTAATAGAAGCTGCAAAACAGATTGCTTTAAAAGCTTCTACCGAATATTTAAGCGTTTTAAAAAATGCTATGAAGCAGAGGTTATTATCAAAAGGGCCTGCGGCTGCTATTGCATATTGCAATAAACATGCATATCCTTTAACAATGAAAACGAGTATTTTATTGAGTAGACAATTACATGTAAGATTAAGACTCAAAAGAATTTCATTTAAAAATAGAAATGTTGCCGACTATCCTAATAGCGTAGATGCTCCTATCTTAAAAGAACTTTCAAAAGCGGATTCTAAACATCCTAAGATGATCGTAAAAGTGTATCCGACAAGAATTGACGTATATCAGCCTATTTATGTTCAAAAAATATGTTTAAGATGTCACGGACGACATTTAAGTTCGGAAGTTGTAAAAGAACTTAATAGATTTTACGAAGATGATAAAGCAAGAGGCTATAAAGTCGGAGACTTTAGAGGTGCCGTAGTCGTTACTATAGATAAAAAAAGCTTGGAGAAATATCTCCAAAATCAGTGATTTTTAGGGTTTAAAATCGACTCTTTTTCTAACGAATAAATAGAAACCATCATCAAAATAATTCCGGCGCACTCAATTAAAACTCCCGCCGTTACTATTTGAAATGCTCCTAAAATAGTACCTATCGCACAAAGAAAAATTCCCGCTAAAAATATAGGATTGCTCCAATACTCTTTTACCGCATCCATTAGTTATCCTTTTTTTTTATTTTACTTAAATATAAATTAATCAGTCAAGATTTATTGTATCATTTTAATGTAATATTAATATGTAATAATTTTCTGTTTTTAGGGGAAAGGATGAAAGATGTGGTTCGGTAATTTTTTTAAAAAAGAAGACCCTTTAATTGCGGCATTAAAAAAACATCACAAAGAGCTTTTTAGAATCTACCTTAAAATTGCAGTATTGGTAAATAAGAACAAACTTGACAAAATACCTCCTAAATTAAATGTTTTTTATTATAAATATAAACAGCATATAATTTATGAAGATAATTATTTTTATGCAAAACTAAATGAAATATATAAAAATGATATGGAAAAAAAAGTATTTATAAGAAATAAAAGAGAGGAGATGGATGTTATTACGAAAGCTGTTGAAAGTTTTATAAGAGCATATCCCGATGTTAATCATATAAGGGATAATTTAGGAGCGTTTAGGCAAGAATTTCAAAAAATAGGTGCCGCATTAAAAAATAGGGTGGATTTTGAAGAGAGCGAATTATATGTTTTGTATAAGTGAGAGTATCTCTTTTTCCAAAGTGTAGAGTTTATAGCGTGCGTTTTTGAACTCTTCCGAGGTTTTTATGTCGTCGAGTTTATAGACTTCTTCTAAAACTCTTGCGCTTTCTTGGGCTCTTTTTAGATTTGAAATTATTATATCTTCAAGTGATTTTCTTGTTTGTTCCGATTTTGTAGATGGTTTTAAAATATCGTTTTGGGCGTCTCTTTGTTTTATAACTTCTAAATAATTAGGGATTTTGATGTGCCTTAGGTTTTTTAGCTCTTTTGCAAGAGGAGAGTTAAGTTCGTAGCGAAGAATATCTTCGACTACTCTTATACCTTCTTTAAAACGATTAAAATTTGCATCGATAGTGCGAAGGGGAGGATTAGTCCTCATTGTTTAAAAATCCTAAAATTTGTAGAAGTGAAACGAATAGGTTTAGAAAATCTAAATAAAGCATAACAGCCGCTTCTATTTCGCTGCTAACGTTTCCTCTTATGATGTTTTGAGTGTCATATAAAATAAAGAAACTAAAAAGTATAGCCGAAACGCTTGCGATGATTAATTGAAGCATAGGCAAATGTAAGAAAATATTTAAAATTGAAGCACCTATAACCACTAAAAGAGTTATAAAAAGTATTTTTCCCATTGTTGTAAAATCTCTTTTTGTAGTCATAGCGAAAATTGTAAGTCCTCCGAAAGCTATAGCAGTGAGGAAAAACGCTTCACCGATTACATAACCCATATTTGCCGAGATATAAAACGCAAGTGTTGGTGAGAGAGTAAATCCTGTCATAAATGTGAATGCAAAAAGCAATACCAAATTAAGAGGAGTTTTGTTTTTTGCCGCAAAAAGTCCGAATAGCAAAATAAATTCTAAAATTACAGCTCCCCAATAAGTGAATGTTAAAGAGCCCGTAGCCGATACCATATTGCCTACGAATCCCATTCCTACATAGGCACCTACCGCACCGGCTATTAGGCTTCCCGCAAGAAGTTGATAAGTGCGTTTTACGAATTCGTTGATATCTTCAATAACATGAGATTGTTGATAGCTATTTTGTTTTATTGTTTCTCTCATGGTATTGATGTTTGAGTTGGTTTTGAAATCGTTTGATGAAAACTTCATCGTAATCCTTTTTTTTGATAAATTATACTCTAAAAAGGATTAATCAACCGTTAAATTATAAGAAAAACTTAACGCTCGTCACTTATTTACACTTTTATTGTTTCGTAGGGTTTTTGATATTGAAATCGAAAAATTTTGAAGTGAATCCGTCTTTTATTTTAGCGTATTGAATTGAAGCTGCGTTTAGGTTATTCGCTTCTTGCCAAAGAAGTCCAAGACCGTATCTCGCTTCTAAATATTTAGGATTTTTGAGTTTGGCAAGTTCCATTAAAGCGACCGCGTTTGCATGGTGCCCAGCACCTATTGCTGAGACGGCCGCGTGATACATTGTGTGGGCGTCTTCTACGTTTTTGTTGTTGATTAGGTCGTTATATATTGTGTAGCTCTCTTCGAAATGTTTTGTAAATAAATCCGCATAAGCGAGTCTTTTAAGTACAGGGATTATGTCAAACGTTTCGGTTTTCGCTTTTTGTAAAAGCTGTAATCTGACTCTATATAAAAGTCCTGAAATTTTGGCAAATTCGAAATACCAATCTCTTGCTATTTTCGCTCCGTAGTAAAAGTCGTTTAAATTTACTTTCATAGTCATAAAAAAGCTTTGGTAATTTTGTGCCAATTTTTGAATCGGCTCGCCTTTATTCGAAGCGTAAAAATATAAAAGATTGGCAATAAGGTCTTTTTCGAACATACTTTTTAATTTCAACGCTTCATAGGTGAAATCTTTGTTAAAAAGCGCTTTTATGGTTAGATTTGTCAAAATCCACATCGGAGTTGTTTTTTCTTCTTTTTCGGCGAACGCCGCCATTTTTACGGTGTCGTTCGTATAAATTGCGAGCATTGCGTCTTCAAGAGGATTGTTTATCAAATCTTCTTTAACCGAAGCTAAAAGGTATTTGTTTCGGATATTGCTTTTATCTGCTGCAAAAAGAGCGAAAATCCCGCTTTTTAGGTCGTAAGGGTTTAGGTGGTAGGCTCTTAGGAAATGTTTGTAGGCGTTTAGATAATCCCCGAGTTGTGCGTATGTTAGGGCTAAATTGTAATGAAGAATATATGAATCGGGGTTTGTTTTTATGAGTTTTTGAAATTCTTTGTTTGCGAGATAAATATGTCCGTTTATTGCGTATTTTATGGCTTTTGCTATTTTGATATTAAGTGTAGAATATTTAGCCGTTTTTTTGAGGTAGTGAGTAGCTTCTTCTATCGAATTTAGCGGAATACCCGCAATACCTTTTTTTAGATAATCGATTGTCATATTGACGTTGAATACTTTATATGGAGCGAAATAGAAGAATAGGTCGTAATAGTCGCTTCTTTTTTTAAGGAATGTCTTTTGAAACTCTTTTTGAGCGGTTTTTACTTCAAAAAGGGAAGGTTTTAGGAAAACTTTTATAGGGTAGATGTTTTCGTTTGCGAATTTTTTAAATATTTTACTTGCCTCTTTGAAATAAGATAGTTTCAAATCCACAAGCCCAAGAGCGAATTCTCCTATTTTAGAATCGCTGTTTTTGAGATAACTTCTCGCGCTTTCATACTCTCCGGCTCTTGCTAAATCAAGCCCTTTATAGAGACTTTTTTCTACGTATAAAGAGGCTTTTTTCGGGTCGTTGTAGTATTCGTAAATGTTTCCTAATAATCGTTTGCTTTTTTCTTCGAAATCGGTAGGTTGGATAAGTGCTGGGATAGATTCGTATTCGTATCCCATATAATACATCACAACCGCATAATAAAACGGATAGTTTTTGTTTTTTGCTATTTCCGGCAAAAACGTATATGCTAAGTTTCGGTAATAATCGAAAAGTTTGTAATCTTTAAGCATCAAAGCGCAGTATGCCGCGTTTATGGCGCTTAGGGTTCTGTTTTCTTTGTTTTGGATTGCTTTTTGGAAATATTTGAGGGCTTCTTTGTAGTTTTTTTCTTTTATTTTTATCACTCCCAAGTTATACATCGAGAGACTTTTTGCAAAAGCCGAAAGTTTCGTGAGTATTTCAAGGGCTTTTTCTTTTTGACCGCTTTTATATAGGATAGTCGCTTTTTTTACGAGAATATTTATTTCGTTTTTCGGGATATGTTTTTTTTCAAGTTTTTTTACTATCTGATTAACGTTAAAATTATCTTTTTTTTGCTCTTTTTTCTTTGTAACGACAACGGCGAGAAGTATTAAAAGCATAATAATCACCAAAAGAAGAACGATAATGATAATCAATATAAGTTTGTTTTTTTTATCTTTTTGTTCTTCTTCAGGCTCTATTACTATTACGTTTTCTTCTTGGGCCACTTAATTCCTTATAAATATTTTTTTAGAACTTCAGGTATTTCGATTTTTCCGTCTTTTGTTTGATAGTTTTCCATAATAGCCACAAGCGTTCTTCCGACAGCCAAGCTGCTTCCGTTTAAAGTATGTACGAGACGATTTTTTTTGCCGTCTTTATATCTGATTTTGGCACGTCTTGCTTGGAAATCTCTGGTATTTGAAACCGAGCTTATTTCTCTATATTTGTTTTGGCTTGGAATCCATACTTCCAAGTCTATGGTTTTTGCCGCACTAAATCCCAAATCTCCGGTGCAAAGCATCACTTGTCTATATGGAAGTCCTAATTTTTCAAGGGCATTGCTTGCGCACTCGACCATTTCTTCAAACATCTTATCGCTATCTTCCGGACGCGTAATAGCTACGAGTTCGACTTTGTCGAATTGGTGCTGACGGATGATACCTTTTGTGTCTTTTCCGTAGCTTCCGGCTTCTTTTCTAAAGCACGGAGTATAAGCCGTTAGTTTGATAGGTTTATCCAAATCTTGGATGATTTCGTCTCTAAAGAGATTTGTAAGTGGTACTTCTGCTGTCGGGATGAGGTATAGGTTTTCGTCTTCGATTTTGAATAAATCCTCTTCGAATTTAGGAAGTTGTCCGGTTCCGGTCATAGTTTCTCTATTTACCATAAGAGGCACCCAAACTTCCTCAAACCCCCACTCTCTGTTGTGGTCTAAAAAGAAGTTTATTAAAGCTCTCTCGAGTCTTGCCGCTTCGTTTTTCATAACGGTAAAGCGGCTTTTTGCGAGTTTTACGCCTCTTTGGAAATCGAGCCAACCGAGTTTCTCCCCGAGTTCGTCATGGCTTTTCGGTTCGAAATCGAATTGAGGAATTTCTCCTACTCTTTTAATTTCCACGTTGTCGTTTTCGTCTTTTCCTACGGGTACGTCGCTATCCGGAATATTCGGGATGATAAGGGCTTTTTGCATAAGGTTTTCGTCTATTTTTTTGAGTTTTTCATCAAGAAAATCTATTTCTTCTTTGATTTTCGATACTTCTTGTTTTATTTTTTCGGCTTCTTCTTTTTTGCCTTCTTTCATTAATTTTCCAATCTCTTTTGAGAGAGTGTTTCTTTTGTTTTGGAGTGTTTGAATCTGCTCCAAGAGCTTTTTTTTGCTTTCAAAAAGGCTTTTTATTTCTTTTAATATATTTTCATCAACACCTTTTAGTTTCAATCTCTCAGAAACGTTCTCGAAATCTTTTTCAAGAAGCTTTAAATCTATCATTTATATCCTTTTTGATGTTAATTTATGCTATTTTTTTAAATTTGGTATAATATATCGGTAATTTTAACATAAAAGGAGAGCTAAATGAAAAAAGGTTTATTGTTACTCGGTCTTAGTGCGTTCGCGGCAACTGCACTAATGGCTGCCGAAATTAAAGTTGGTATTTTACAACCTCTAACAGGTCCGATTGCATCATTCGGTCAAAAAACACTTGACGGAATTAAACTCGTTCATGAAAAATACAACAAACTTCCAAACGGAGACACTATCAAATTGGTAATCGTTGATAACCAATTCGATAAAATCCAAACTGTAAACGGATACAACAGATTGGCAAGCGATGATAAAGTTGTTGCAATCGAAGGTCCTCTTGCGAGTTCTATGGCTTTAGCTGTTAAAAGATTCGCAAACGACACTAAAACACCTACCGTAACTCAAATCGCTACTAACCCGAGAGTTACAAAAAACACTAAATATATCACAAGGGCGTGTTTTACTGATGATTTCCAAGGTACGGTAGCTGCTAAATACGCATTAAAACATCATCTAAATAACGCTGTTGTAGTATTCGATATGAAACAAGACTATTCTGTAGGTCTTGCAAAAGCATTCCAAAAAGCTTATAAAAAAGGCGGAGGAAAAATCTTAAAAGTACTTTACATCAACTCGGGTGACAAAGACTTCAACGCTCAAGTAGCACAAATTAAGAGATTAAATCCAAAATTCATCTATACACCTATTTATGCACCTGAAGAAGGACTATTCCTAAGACAATTAAGAGCTGCCGGAGTAAAAGCTCCTGTAATGGGTGGAGACGGTATTGCAGACCCTGGACTACTTAAAAAACTTGCAGGAAGTGCTGCAAACGGTGTAATGTATACAGACCATTTCGACGCGGCTAAAGCTCCGACTCCATTATCAGCTCAATTCATTAAAGATTTCAAAGCTAAATACGGAAGACTTCCGAGTGCATTCGCAGCAACCGGAGCTGACGGATATCTATTGATTTACAACGCTGTAAAACAATGTGATACAAACGCTAATAAAGCGGATTTGGCTAAATTCAAATCTTGTGTTAACAACGCTTTAAGACATACTAAAAACCTTGAAGCGGTAACAGGATATTTGACAATTGATCCTAATACAGGAAACCCAATCAATAAACCTGCGGTTATCGAAAAAATAGTAAACGGTAAAACAGAGTTCGTAGAACTTGTAAAACCGTAAATATAATAACTTTTCCCCTTTGGGGGGATATATTTAAAAGACGTTAAGTAATGCGCTTTTAAATATATCCGATTATTATTGGATATAATAATCAAAAAACAAGTTAAAGAGGACAACAAATGGGCTTTTCATTACCTGTAAAACTTAAAGACGGAATTTATTGGGTAGGTTGCGACAGCGCAAGACTTCTTAATTCCAATATGTATCTTATTAAAGATGAAGACGTAGGAGTTTTGGTAGATCCTGCATGGAGTCAGTCGGGGTGTTTTTATGACAAGCTTTCTACTCTTATGGATTTGGATAAAATCAAATACGTTATCGTTCAAAATTATGAACCGGATACCGTAAAAGCTCTTGAACTTCTTAAAAAAACGCTTAAAGATTTCCAAATCGTAACTCATTGGAAAATTTCTATGTTTTTAAATAAATTCGATTTAAACGTACCAATGTATATTATTGACGAAAACGATTGGAAACTTAAACTTCCGACAAAAGAGTTGGAATTTATTTTTACGCCGTTTAATTATTTTGCGGGAAGTTTTTGTACGTATGATAAAACTTCAAAAACAGTATTTAGCGGAGAGCTTTTTAGTGTCGTGAAAAACAAATTCGGTCTTTACGTGGATAAAGAACCGTTGTATTTGTATTCTCTAAAAACGTTTCATAAGCTATATTTACCTCTTGAATACGCAAAAAAAGCGGTAAAAAACATACCTGAAGAAGTAGAGCTTATAGCACCTAAATACGGAAGCGTACTTGAAGACGAGTTTATTCCTAAAGCCAAAAAAGAGATTTTATCTATCGAAAAAGAGTTTGATTTCGATAGCGTAAGAGAAGATATTATGAGCAATCTCTACAAAGATTTGGTATATCTTGATTTTAAAGATGCGTTTAAAAACTTATTTAAAAATCTCCAAAAAGCTATCGAATCGATTATTATGCTTGAATTAAAAGTCGAAAACGAAACTCTTCATCAAGGACTTAACAAGTCAAAAAGTATAATTAAAAAAGACGGAGAAATAGAAGGAATTAATGCCGAATTATCGGTAGGATTAAGCAACTCCGGATTAAATGAAGAGCTGACTCAGTTTCTTGAAAGTTTATTAGATAGACTTTTATATCCTCTTGTTAATTCATATAAAAGAGAACAAATTCTTAATAAAAACAAATATGAAAGAAATCCTATTTTAGATCCGTTAACAGGACTATTCAGTGTAGAATATTTAGAATTTTTAAAACCTAAACTAAAGCAATCGGTCAGATATAAGTTTCCTATTACAATGGGAGTTGTGAATATAGACTTTGACGAACAAACCGGAAAACTTTACAAAGAATGTATTATCAGAGAAGCGGCTAAATATTTACAAAATCATTTTAGAAGTTCGGATGTTCTTTTGAGAATCGACGAAGGTAAGTTTTTGATAGTTATGCCGTTTACGTTTGAAAAAGATGCTAAGAAAAAAATGATGTTGGTAATTGACGGATTGAATCAAAAAGCGTTTTGCGGTACGAAAAATATGCATGTAAAAGCTAAAACTTCAGTATTGGAATACGATAAAGAATCTACTTTGGAAGACTTTCTTAAAAAACTTGACAAATCAACTTTCGAACCGATTTTTATCACCTATTTATCATGATTAACTCGTAAAATACCTCCTTAGATACGTCTAAGGAGGTAAAAGTGAACAAACGCTACATAATCGACGAAGAAGTAAGATTTGAAGACGTAAATCCTACAAACAGACCTGTTGTAAGCAGAACCGATATCCACGGAAATATTTTGTATGTTAATTCGGTATTCGCAAATATGTGCGGGTATAAAAAAGAAGAGATGTTAGGTCGTCCGCATAGAATCATCAGACACCCCGATATGCCGAAAAAAGTGTTCGAGGAGATGTGGAAAACGATAAAAGCGGGAAAAGAATGGCACGGATTCGTTAAAAATTTGAGAAAAGACGGTCGATATTATTGGGTGGACGCTCATATTTCGCCTGTAAAGAAAAACGGAAAAATTGTGGGGTTTATTTCTGTAAGAAGAGCTGTAAATGACGATATTAAAAGGGAGATGGAAAAAGAATATGCGAAAATGAGATAAAATGAGTGTTCGTTATAATAAGCGAGGATGAAAAAAGGGGTTGCGATGAGTGATTTTAATATTACAAACGAAATAAAATTTTTGGATGAATTTGAATTTGAAAATAAACCTATTATTACAAGAACCGATAAAGAAGGAAATATAATTTTTGCCAATTCTTTATTTAGTAAAATGAGCGGTTTTTCAAGAGCCGAATATTTAGGCCGTCCTCACAATATCGTAAGACATCCCGATATGCCAAAAGAGATTTTCGAACAATTATGGCATATGATATTAACAGGTAAAGCTTGGAACGGATATATCAAAAATAGAACCAAATGCGGAAAATTTTATTGGGTTGAAGCGTTTATTCAACCTGAATATGAAAACGGGATTATTACTGGGTTTGCTTCTTTGCAAAGAAGAGTTTCTATTAAAGTTATTAGACGTTATGAAAAAATTTATAAAGAAATGAGACTTAAGGAGCTAACAAGAGGATAAACCCTTTTAAACTTGATATAATAACCTTAAATTAAAACAAAAGGTTAGGGAAATGAGTATCGGGTTTATCCTGCAACAAATTATCAACGGCTTTTCTCTTGGAAGTATGTATGCCTTGATTGCTATCGGGTATACGCTTGTATACGGGGTGTTGAGACTTATTAACTTCGCACACGGCGATATTATGATGGTCGGTGCGTTTATGGCATTTATTTTCTTTAAGATTTTAGGGCTTAATTTTTACGTTGCGGTATTGTTTTCTATTATTTTTACCGCAATTGTTGGTATTCTAACTTACGTGAGCGCCTATAAACCTCTACTTGACAAAGGCGCTCCTAAAATCTCTCTTTTAATTACCGCTATTGGTATTTCGTTTTTCTTGGAATCTTTATTTAACGTAATTGCAAACCAATATTTAGGCGGGACATATCAGGCGTTTTATTTTCCGAAATGGTTTTCTCATATTATCCATATCGGTAACGTAACTATTCCGGTACTTACGATTATCGTGCCTGTTTTGACTCTGTTGCTTTTAGGTGTTGTATTGTTTATTCTTTATAAAACGAAAGTGGGGATTGCTATTAGGGCTCTTGCATTTGATATCACTACGGTAAAACTTATGGGTGCGAATTCGAATATGATTATCGCTTTTGTTTTTGCTTTAGGTAGTGCCCTTGCCGCGATAGGCGGTGTCGCTTATGCTATGGCATATCCGAGTATCGACCCTTATATGGGGATGCTTGTAGGTCTAAAAGCGTTCGCAGCTGCTGTTGTTGGAGGAATCGGAAGTGTAACAGGAGCGGTAATCGGTGGATTTATTTTGGGATTTGCCGAAGTTGCTATTCCAGGATTTTTCCCTGAACTTGGGGGATGGAAAGACGCTTTTGCGTTTATTTTCTTGATTTTCGTATTGTTATTCAAACCGACCGGAATTATGGGTATCGACTTTGAAAGACAAAGGTTTTAAAATGATGAGCGCAAAAAAATACTTCGCTTTAATAGCGGCTGTTACGGCTGTTTTTATCGCGTTTTTATACTTTTCACCGAAACTTTTTAATAGTTATACGTTAATTGTTCTTGGTAATATTTACATTTTTATTATTTTGGCTGTTAGTTACAACCTTATCAACGGTGTAACGGGACAGTTCTCGCTCGAGCCGAACGGATTTGTCGCAATAGGTGCTTATGTTACGGCTATTTTGATGTTATCACCGGAAATAAAAGAAGAACTCTATATGCTTGCGGAGCCGTTGCCGCTTATAAAAGACGTGTTTTTGCCTAATCCGTTTTTAACGCTTCTTATAAGCGGTATAGTTTCGGCATTGCTTGCATTGACTTTAGCTTTCCCTGTTTTTAGGGTTAGAGGAGACTATCTTGCTATCGTAACGCTTGGATTCGGGTTTATTATCAGAATCTTTTTAATCAATAACCCTGAAATTTCAAACGGTTCTATGGGACTTGATTCGATTCCCGGGTTTGCGAGTTATTTTTGGATAGGTATTGCTTGTATTTTGACGGTGATATTGATTTATAACGTCGTATATTCTAAGTACGGACGTGCGATGAAAGCCGTAAGAGACGACGAAGACGCGGCACTTGCCATGGGTGTTAATACTTTCAAAATCAAAACTCTTGCGTTTATGACGAGTGCGTTTTTTGAGGGAGTAGGCGGAGGACTTCTTGCAAGTTCAATCGGTGCTATTAGTCCGGATCAATTTACTTTTATGCTTACGTTCCAATTATTGATTATTATCGTACTTGGCGGGCTTGGAAGTATGAGCGGTGCAATTTTGGGTACTATTTTGGTGCTTGGAGGAATGGAGCTTTTAAGACCGCTTGACGATGCGAATTGGCATTTAGGTTCTATTCACGGAATTCCTGGGCTTAGAATGGTTATTTTCAGTCTGTTATTGCTTTTGATTATGCTTTTTGCAAGAAGAGGACTTCTTGGAGACAAAGAGATTTGGGATTATTTCAAACTCAAAAAAAACGGTGTGAAGTAACAATACACGGCTGAAAAAAGCGTAGAAAAATTGATGAAAAAAATAGAAAAATATGATATAAAGAGTAAAAACTAAGGAGACTTAATGAGTGATATTTTAAAAATCGGAAAATACGAATTTACAAGCAGACTTATTGTAGGAAGCGGAAAATATCCTGATTTCAAAACAACACGCGACGCGACTCTTGCAAGCGGTGCGGAGATGATTACGGTAGCTGTTAGAAGAGTGAATATTTTAGACCCGAACGAAGAAAACTTAATGGACTATTTCAAAGACACCGACGTTCAAATCCTTCCGAATTCTGCCGGATGTACGACGGCGGAAGAAGCTATTACGCTTTTTAGACTTGTAAGGGAAGCTACGGGAATAGATATTATTAAACTCGAAGTTATCGGAGATACCGCAAAAACATTATATCCCGACGTACTTGAAACTCTAAAAGCTTGCGAAGTACTCGCAAAAGAAGATTTTACGGTTATGGCATACACAAACGACGATCCGATTATGGCAAAAAGACTCGAAAACGCAGGAGCTGCTGCAGTAATGCCTCTTGCTGCGCCTATCGGAAGCGGTCTTGGTGTTCAAAATAGATACAACGTAGTATTCGTAAAAGATGCCGTAAACGTACCGGTAATCGTAGATGCGGGGATTGGTACGGCAAGTGACGCGGCCGTAGCTATGGAGCTTGGGGCTGACGGAGTGCTTACGAATACGGCTATCGCTCAAGCAAAAAATCCTATCGCTATGGCAGAAGCAATGAAACACGCCGTAATTGCCGGAAGAATGGCGTATAAAGCCGGAAGAATTCCGAAAAAACCTTATGCTACGGCAAGTTCTCCTCTTGAGGGATTAATTGAATTTTAATGTTTTAGAGAAAATCTTTTTTCTCTTTTTATTTCTTCTTTTAGTTTATATCATCTCCGCTTTATATCTATATTTGACGCAAAATTCAAAGGTTTTCCAAAGAAAATACGCAAAAGAATATACCCCGAAATACGCTAAAAAACTCTATTTTACAACAAGTGACGGAAAAAGACTTGAGGGAGCTTATCTTGAAAATAAAAAAGGTGCTCCTTTAGTACTATATTTTAGCGGAAACGCAAATAACGTTATCGAGTTTATAGATAATATTGCCGTAAATATTAAAGATTATAACTTTTTGGGCTTTAATTATCCGGGATACGCCGGAAGCGAGGGTGAGCCGTGTGAAGAGTATATTTTAAAATACGCACTCGAAATATTCGACAAATACAAACCTCAAATATTAATAGGGCGAAGTTTAGGTACGGCAGTGGCAACTTACGTTGCTGCAAATAGAGATGTTGAAAAGCTCGTGCTTATAACGCCTTTTGATAGTATCGAGCATATTGCTCAAATAAGATATCCAGTTTTACCGATATCTTTGCTATTAAAACATAAATTTAAAGAAGTGGAATGGATAAAAAACGTTAAAGCTCCCGTAAGTGTTTTGCTTGTCAAAAATGATGATATTATTCCTCAAAAATCTATCGACAACCTCCTAAAACATATTCCAAACCTAAATAAAAAAAACGAAATAGATGGCGTAACCCACGGCCGGATATACGAATATCCGAATATTTCAAAAGTGATAGAGGAACTACTAAAATAAGGATTTGAAATGATAGATTTCGATAAAAATAAAGCCTTAGAACTTGCCAAAAATCTCTCGGATAAATTTTCCGCCGAAGAGACTAAAGAGTTTATTAAAAAGTTTTCCGACCTCTCTTTTATCGATGATTTGAAACTGCTTTTTGGGATGATTACGGACAAAGAATATAGCATTGACAAAAAAACATATCTTATAATTGCAGGAGCGATAGCATATGTCGTTTTGCCAACAGACATAATTCCCGATTTTATCCCCGGAGTAGGGTTTGTGGATGACGCTTTTGTTATCGGAATGGTAGTAAAACAACTAAAAAATGAAATCGAGAGTTATAAGAGGTTTAAAGAAAATTTATAATTTCATAAACTTTTCAATATATTGAATTATATAATTATCTACTTCTTTTTTTAACCATTTAGGACTTACTACTGCAAGATGTGGTATCCACATGAGAAGTTTATGAATTATTTCGTTTTTGTCGGTAATTTCAAGATAGATTGTAGAAGTTTCGTCACTGTTTTTGATAATTTTTTGAGTTTTTGATATCGGAATTCTTTGGAGATATTTAGTTGCAAATTCATCTGCAATTAGTTCCACTAAAAATGGTGTACCTTTAGGCTTAAACCAAATATTAACAGCTTTATCAACATCTTTTAAAATGTTTTCTTTTATATCAAAAGTTTGATTAGTTACCTGAAGCTCATGAATGCTTTTAATATGATATGTTCTGTATTCGTTTTTGTGATTTAATGCATTTACGTACCAATATCCGTCGAAATTTGAAATTTTAATAGGCTTTATTTCCATGTTTATGAGTCTTTTATTCATTTTGTACTTCATTTTAATTATTTTTTTCTGTTTTATCGCTGTTTCTATTTTTTTTAAAATTTGAGGGTCTATTTTTTCTATATCAAATTTTGAATAAAAGACGTTTTCTTTACTTATAAGTTTTAACTTTGTAAGTAAGGGAGAGATTTTTTCTTCAATACCGGCATTTTTAGCAATTGATAAGATTGCCTCGAAAATAGTCTCTTTTTCATTATCAATAATTGTGTCAAGATAGTATTTTTTGCCTTTTTTTTGGATATTAAATCCCGCTTCTCTTAGATAATTTATATATCTTTGAGCCGTTCTTTTTGAAACACCGTATATTTTTTCAATATCTGATGTGCTTAGATTTTCACCTTGATAAAATTTATTAATCAATTGAAGCAAAATAGAAAGAGTTTTTGTATATTCTTTTGCTTTCATAAATAAGCCTTTTTTATTATTTTATCAAAAACGACACAATCTGAACATTTTGTTTTTTATAATTAACAAAATTAAACAAAAGGGTTTAAATGTTGAAAATAAAAGATAGGATATCGTTATGTAAAAAGTTAGGTTATACTAATTTAACTGCGTGTTTGGAAAAAATTGAATATTTGGAACAAAATGGGATAGAAGAGTTTTTAAAAAAAGATTTTCCTTATGACTTTGTGCTTGGTAATGAAGTCTTTTTAAAAAAGGTTATTGAAATTTGTGGTGATGAAAAAGATTTAAAATTTTTTGAAAAGTTGAGAGAAAAAATGAGTAAAAAACCGGGAAGTTTATTTGTTAATACGAAATTCAAAAAAATCTCACAGCCGATTTTTTCGTTAGCTGCAATGCAAGGGTTATTAAATATTTCTATTGATAGAAAAAATTTTGAAGATAAAAGCCAAGAACTTGAATATGTTAAGTTTTATGTAAATAGGCATTATTTGGAAAATAACGGTAAGTTGAAGCTGTGGGGGAAAATTCAAAGTTATATTTATAAAAGTGATAGTTTTGATAAATATATCGTTTTTGATGTCGATGGTAATATAATAGATGAATTAGAAAACTTTAATCCAAAAAAAATTTTTAAATAGGAGGAAGAATGAAAAATCAATATTTCGGAGATATTCATGATTTTAAAAAATATACGTTGTTAAATTGGTTTATGAAAGGATGTAATGATAAGTTAATGGTTGCTTGGTATTTAACTAATGATGACGATTCATCTGACGGAGGAAAGAAAAAGTATCTTGAGGAAAAGATTGATAAAGAAAATAAAGAATTTGAAAAAAACAAACATATAGGAATTTGTAATAGGGAGCTGTTTGAATTTTTAGTGAAAAATCATCAGAAAAAAAATATTGGGGTAATTATGGAAAAAACGAATAAGAAATATATTTGTGAAAATGGAAATATTTCGTTTTTTGATAAAAAATTAGACGATATGGATAGAAAGGAGTGGTTTAATGAATTAAAACAAGAATTAAACAAAACACAATGCGATATAGTTTTTGCGGATCCTGATAACGGTATAAAATTTAATAACGAAGAATCAAAAAAACATATAAAACTGTCTGAAATTAAAGAATTATGGAAAATGGGAAAATCTTTAATTGTTTATCAACATTTTTTAATGGTGGATCATCAAGTATTAATGGCTGGTTTGATTTATAGATTATATAATGAATTAAAAGCTATTAATAAACCTTTCGTAGCAATTGTATATTCCTCTAACGTAGCAATGATTTTTATTTTGCAGCAAAAAAATAAAAAACAGTTTGAGAGTCTAAAAAAACAGCTTGAAAAATGTAAAGATTTGAAGTTTTTAGATGTTTTTTCTTTTAACAGTGAAAATATTAAAATATAGTTGGCATGAAAAAGCATAGAGTTGGTGAGATATGTTTTTATGTAGAGGTTGATAATATTATTACAAAAGCTCTTGTGAATTTTCTAAAATATATGGAAAAAAACGATAGTTACGGTTTTTTATTCTATAGGATTTTAGATAGTAAAAAACTAAGATTTTATGGAAAGTTTGAAGAAATCAACGAATTATTAGACAAAAGCAAGTTTTATTTTTTCTTTTTAAATGATACTGAAGAGAGTTATTTTAATAAAATTTATTCTGATATTGAAAGTTTTGAAAATTATATTATGGGCTTTCACAAAATAGATAATGAAACATATGTGTTTGAAATAATCGATTAATTTTTATATTAAGGAACTTATAAGAGAACTATTAAAAAAATATCCAACCTAAAATACTTTCTATAAAAAGAGTAGCTACAATGCAACCATTATAAATTTTATTTAGATATATAAAAAATCGTCTATTAAAAAGCAAAAAAAATTATTTTATTTTTTTATTCGGATAGTAATGAATTTAATAGTGATAAAATAAGCGCAGTTATGGGTAGGGCAAGCAATCCGAAAAATAAACTTCCTACAAGCGCTACACTAAAAGACGAGGATGTAGGAAGTGTAATCAAAAGAATTACAAAAAAACTTAACAAATATCCTAAAAATATATTATCCATAAATGTTTGAAGTATTTTTTTCATATGATAATTATATCATTATTTGAAGTAAAAACGGATTGATGTTTTGTAGGCAAATTGGTCGGGCGATTTAAAAACGAGATTTAAAAAAAGTTTTACAAAACAACGAACATTTTTGGAGGTAATAGTGGGGGTATGATTAACTATCTTTGTGAATTACCGAATTTAAGGGATTTTTGAGACATTGAATGGCGGAGAGGGTG
>Ga0256843_1000775_pt1 | contig 26489 bp, 29 predicted proteins | sample AlvinellametaG_FD_191572 | JGI IMG/M metagenome (GOLD analysis project Ga0256843, IMG submission 191572) | Pompeii worm associated microbial communities from hydrothermal vent at the East Pacific Rise, Pacific Ocean - Alvinella | ecosystem: Host-associated > Annelida > Integument > Unclassified ... | reverse complement strand
CAGCTACCAAAAAGGCAACTGAGCTTTGAGTTCAGGGTGACCAACCCTTAGCCACTAAAGGCATTGGAATTTCACATCAATAAAATTATATCAAAATATCAACTAAATTGCAATTGATTTTACTAAGCTATTTTTGCTGCTACTTGCTCAGCTGTGAAGCCAAACTTCTCAAAGAGTTCTCCAGCTGGTGCAGAGGCACCAAATGTGTCCATACCGATAACTTCATCAGCAAGACGGTACCACTCAAGTCCACGAGCAGCTTCAATAGCTACTTTTTTGCTTACTGGTTTAATGATAGAGTCGATGTAAGCTTTGTCTTGTTCAATGAAAAGATCAAAACATGGTACTGAGACAACATCTACTTTTTTACCATCTTTGTTTAAAAGCTCTTTTGTTTTAAGTGCTAACTCTACTTCACTTCCTGAAGCCATTAGAGTAATCTCAGCATCATCGTCACTTGCAAGAAGATATGCACCACGGCTTGCTTCACCACTTACAGCATCTGGAAGGAGTGCTAAAGTCTGGCGAGAACATACAAATGCCGATGGAGATTTCTCCATAGTAAGTGCCTTTTTCCAAGCCTCTACATTTTCACGCCCATCAGCCGGTCTCCAAACATAGAAGTTTGGTAGTGCACGGAACTGTGAGAGGTGCTCGATTGGTTGGTGTGTCGGACCATCTTCACCAACACCGATGCTGTCATGCGTCCATACAAAGAACTGCTGAATCCCTGTAAGTGCTGCAATACGCGCTGCTGGTTTAAGATAGTCTGAAAATACAAAGAATGTCGATGTAAACGGCATGATTGGACCATAAAGTGCCATTGCATTTGCAATTGCAGCCATCGCATGCTCACGGATACCAAAGTAGATGTTTTTCCCCTTAGGAAATACACCCATATCATTAAGGTATGTTTTGTTTGATGGGCTTAGATCTGCAGAACCACCGATAAATGCAGGAATCGCTTTAGCAATTGCATTTAAGATCTTACCGTTAGTGTTTCTTGTAGCATCAGCCTTGTCAAACTCTGGCCACTGGATGCGTGAGAAGTCATGGTTAAGAAGAGCTTCAAGTGCTTCGTTTTGCTCCATTAGTGGTGCAGTTTTGAGTGAATGGATCCACTCACGCTCTGCTAAATCACCCGCCTCAATTGCACAGCGAAAGCGTGCTAGTGCATCTTCAGGTACAAAGAATTTCTTTTCAGGATCAAAACCTGCAGCTTTTTTCGCTTCAGCAATTACCTCTTCGCCAAGTGGAGCACCGTGAGAGTGGTGACTTCCTTCAAGTTTACCTGCACCTTTGGCGATGATAGTGTGTGCGATGATGATAACCGGTTTATCTGCTGCTTTTGCTTCAGTGATAGCTGCATCGATCTCATCGTAGTTATGGCCGTCACACTCTAAAACCAACCACTCTTGCGCTTCAAAACGCTTGCGGATATCTTCTGTGATAGAGAGATCTGTACTTCCCTCAATAGTAATACGGTTAGAGTCATAGATAAGAATAAGATTATCTAACTTGTTATGTCCTGCGATAGAACACGCTTCATAGCTGATACCCTCTTCTAAGTCACCATCACCACAGAGACAGTAAACATTATGGTCAATCAGCTTCGCAGTCTCACTGTTTACCTGTGCACCCATGAACTTAGAAGCCATAGAGAAACCTACTGCATTTGCCACACCCTGACCAAGTGGTCCAGTTGTAATCTCAATACCTGCAGTATGTCCAAACTCAGGGTGTCCTGGAGTTTTAGAGTCTAGTTGACGGAAATTTTTTAAATCTTCTATCTCAAGTCCATAGCCCCAAAGATAGTAGAGTGAATAGATAAGCCCTGTTGCGTGTCCACCAGAGAAAACGAGTCTGTCACGGTTTAACCATGAAGGGTTTTTTGGGTTGTGTTTGAGGTGTTCGCTCAAAACTACTGCAATATCAGCAAGACCCATCGGTGCACCTGGGTGACCTGAGTTTGCCTGTTGAACCATATCTGCTGCTAAAAATCTTATACTGTCTGCCATCTTTTGGCGCATTGCATTATCACTCATCTATTTCTTTCCTTCATTTTTGTGTCTGTTTATGTACTTTGTAAGTATTGGTGACAATTCACGCTGTAAACTCTCATCAAAACTCTCCATCGTTGCTGTTAAACTACTTGCTAGTGCATCTGCCTCACGCAGTGCAGCTTCTAGCCCTAAAATCGTTACAAATGAGTTCTTATCCTCATCATTGTTTGTCAGTTTTCCTGCCTCTTCGCTGCTTTGTGTTACATCGAGTATATCATCTTGTATCTGAAAAAGCAGACCAAGGTCTATTCCAAACGCATAAAGTTTTTCTGCTGCTTCTTCGCGCCCAACTATGAGTGCACCCATCTTAAGTGATGCAGCGATAAGCTTGGCAGTTTTATTTGTGTGGAGTGTCTTTATATCTTCAAGTTTGAGTGGCTGGTTTTCAAAGTGACAATCTATCGCCTGACCTAAGACCATACCATTTAGCCCACCATTGTGTGCCAGTTCATAGATAAGCTTTACCTTTGTCTCATCACTAAAAGGTGCCGTTGATAAAACCTCAAAAGCATACGTGTTGAGTGCATCGCCAACAAGAATGGCTGTTACTTCATCATAGGTAACATGGAGTGTCGGGTGTCCACGGCGAAGTGGAGAGTCATCCATAGCAGGAAGATCATCATGAATCAGTGAGTAGGTATGCAGCAGCTCCATAGCATAAGCTGCGTGATATGCTGAAGAGAGCATTAAAGGGTTGTATGCCTTTACAACACCCAAAAGCAGTGCAGGACGAAAACGTTTGCCTCCGGCTTGAAGCATGTTTTGCAGGGCACTCTCATAGTGTGGGTGAATACTCTTTGATGTTGGTAGATGATCTTGTAAGAACTGCTCAAAATTTTGCATGTGAAATTGTACTTCTTTTCTACTTAATGTTTACAAAAAATTCAAAGCCATTTCGCTCAAAAAGAAGCGAAGCTATGTTATGGTGTTTTTCTATGTAATTACGTAATTCTTTTTGTGATTTTACGGCCTTTTTATTGACCTGAATCAGCCTGTCTCCAACTTTTAGTCCATAGTTGCTAAAAGCACCACTAATCTTTGTTAGATGAAGCTTTGCATCAAAGTAGAGACCTTTTTTTTCTAAGAAGGTATCACTCACATATCCACCGCCATATCGTTTTTGCACTATTATAGTGGTTTTTTTCTTTTTTCCCTCACGCTCATAAAGCAGTGTATGTTTTGAGCCGATTTTTGAAAAGAGAATAGATCGCATCAAAGCAGCCGCACTATAGACTTTCTTGCCATCAAATGCAACTATGCGATCTCCTTTTTGAAGAGGGTTCTTCTCAAAGAAGGGATCTTTTGCACTGACAACAGCGCTCTTTTTATGCTGTTGGAGTCGAATGCCTATATCCCCATACACAACACGCTGCTCTTTGCTTGCCATAAAGTGTGCAAGATACTCTTTTTCAATCACACCACGAGAGCTCACTACTCCAGATAACGAACAGCATGCAGTAGTTAGGAGTGAAGGTACTATCAGTGGCTGACGCAACTTTGCAAAGCTGTTTAAACCCAGCTGTCTTTGCACAATGCTAGCTCTGCAGCTCTTTTTGTCTGTAACCATAGCCAGAGGAGATTTTATTTTCGAATCTAGACTAAAGGGATAAGCAAAAGGATGGCTATCTTTAACGAGATAGAGTCCTAAAAAAGGGTCATATTTTACAATGTTTGCATCTGGTTTTGAAGTGGATTGAACAAGTCTGTACTTAGAGTTTACGGGGATATAGAGGGTGTTGTTTTGGAGTGCGTGAGCATCATGAACTTTTTGAACACAGCTGCTGTAACCGCCACTGCATGCAAAAAGATTGTAAAAAGTAAGAGCGCTAAAAAGAAGTAGGCGTAAAAACACCTTACTTCATCCCACCAAACGGGTTTGCTCCGCCTAGCATTCCAAGAGCGCTTTGCTGTTGGTTTTGCTGTACCATTTTGTTTGCATCGTTAATGGCACCGATAAGAAGAATCTGTAGTGAGTCTTTGTCTGATAAAAGCTCATCATCAATGTTGAGATCGATCACTTCACCATTACCATTTAGCGTGAGCTCTACCATACCCCCACCACTTTTTACAGTGAAAGTTTTTGATGCGAGCTCCTCTTTGAGCTTCTCAGCACTCTCTTGAAAGCCTTCAAGCATTTTGCTAAGATCACCCATATTGCCAAACATACTAGATACTCTCTATAATTTCATCAATGTTGTTCTCATCATTTAAAAGAACAACTGTCGGCTTGTAGTTTTCAAGCTCTTTTTCATCATAACTTGCATAAGCAACGATGATAACTTTATCACCTTTGTGAACTTTACGCGCAGCGGCACCGTTGAGGCAGATGTCACGCTTGCCACGCTCACCTAAGATGATATAAGTAGAGAAACGCTCACCATTGTTGATGTTTAGAATCTCTACCTTTTGTCCAACACGCATCTTAGAAGCTTCTAAAAGCTCCTCATCTATAGTGATAGAGCCAACATAGTTTAAGTTGGCATCTGTGACTGTTGCGCGATGGATTTTACTGTACAACATCTCGATAGTCATTGTTTTTCCTACATTCCCATCTGTTTTTTCATATCAGCAGGGCTAATTGGTTCATCCCACATCTCTTTGTCGATAACAAACTCTTCAACTACGTTACCACCAAGAATGTGTTCTTGTACAATTCTATCAATTTTTTCTTTAGTTAATCCTGCATACATAGTATGACCTGGTTCAACTAACATAACTGGACCCATTTGACAACGGTTCATACAAGAAGTTCTGATTGGTTGAACTGTACCCATTACACCCTCTTGCATAAGTTTTTGTGCAAGGTATTGAAAAAGGTCTTGAGTCTGTGGTGTAACACATGATGGTTTTGGCATCCCTGGAGGAGCTGACTGCTCACATTTGAAGATATAATATGCCGGTTGTGGAATTCCCATGGAAATTCTCCTTAAAATTTTTGTGCAATTATAGCAAAAATTGCAGACCATTTTCTAATAGTGCACAACAAGTTCATATTTTTAAGATATAATTTGGAAAAATTTAAGGATTATGACGTGAAAAAACTACTTTTGCTCCTCCCTCTTCTAAGCACTTTATTGCTTGCAAAAGCACAAATCTATGTAGGAACAGGGTATAGCTACAATAGTGAAACACTCTCATACGCAGGAGATGAAAAAAGTTTTCAAAACAATGGTGTGCGTCTTAAGATTGGATATGGTGATATAAAGGCTTATGCTATTGAGCTCTCACTTGACTATATTGATAACCAAGAGGCTATCTTTGCTGCAAATGATGCCGAGAAGATTGGTTTTAACCTTGAACTGCTCAAAGCTTTTGATCTAAACACCTTTGCCAACCCATTTTTTAAAGCAGGTTTTGGTGCAGGTTACCTAAAAACAGATGCAGATGTTGTCAACCAGTCGCTAAGTTATGGAACATGGAATCTTGGAATGGGGCTTTTTATACCTTATAATGAACATGTAGATTTTGAGATTGCCTACGAATACAAGTATCTCTCTTACCAAAAGACAGATCCTGTACTTGATGAGACACCCTCTTCACACCTCAATATTGCCTATTTTGGGATCAACTATAGATTCTAAAAGAGCTTAGAGGTTTAAAAGCTCTCTGACAACCTCTCTGTCATCAAATGGGAGCTTCTCATCATAGATGATCTGAAAGCTCTCATCACCCTTTCCAAGAATAACAACAACTTCATCACCCTCTTGATCATCCAAAGCCATCTCAATAGCCTTTTTACGATTAAGCTCCACTGTAACATTTGTCTTATCTTCGATACCTGCCAAGATATCATCAACTATCGCATCTGGGTCTTCATGACGAGGATTATCACTTGTAATGTAGACGCGTTTTGCCAAAGAGGCTGCTACTCTTCCCATTAAAGGGCGTTTTGCTTTGTCTCTGTCTCCACCTGCACCAAATACTACAAGAAGCTCTTTCTCTTTTAGTGCATTGAGTACTTGTGCCATACCATCTGGTGTGTGGGCAAAATCTACGATGACATTTGGTGCCATGCTGACTTGCTCCATTCTACCACTCACCCCTGCGAAGTTGTCAACAACATCACACACCTCTTCAAGGCTTTTGTCTGTGATGATATGTGTTGCAGAAATTGCTGCCATAAGGTTGTAGAGGTTAAAAAAGCCATGCAGTGAAGCCGTAAATGGTACCACCTCTTGGAAGTGCTGAATAATTCCGCTGCTTCCATCATTGAGCGAGTAGGCCATCAGTTTGTATGTTGCAGGATTCTCTATACCATATGTAAAAGTGTTTTTGATGTTAAACTTCGCACGCGGCTCATCTTTGTTAATGAGCTTTTTACTCTCATCTTGAAAAAATGAGTTTTTGACATGGATGTACTCATCTAGTGTTTTGTGATAGTCAAGATGGTCCTGTGTTATGTTTGTAAGGATTTTGAGCTCAAAATCAAGCCCCTCAATGCGCTTTTGAACAATTGCGTGAGAGCTTACCTCCATAATAAAGTACTCACATCCGGCTTCTACAGCTTGGTAGATATGTCTGTAAGTATTAAGTACTGAAGGCGTTGTAAGGCTTTTACCCTCAACTACTTCATCATTCATAAAGAGCCCACGTGTCCCCTGAAGTGCAGCCTTATAACCAAGGTCTAGTAAAAATGAGTAGATGGCACTCGCTGTTGTTGTCTTACCGTTTGTACCTGTGATTCCTATGATCTTAATCTTATCTACACCAAAAAGCGGTGCGATATCTGCTGCTTTTATAACAGAGTGTGCTCCTCTTGCTTTGGCATCATCAAGATACTTTTCATTTTGTGTAGTTAGCACAAAAGCTGTATTTGCATCACACTCCTGAGAGTTCTCTGTTACATATTCATAAGGCTGGTCTGGGAGCTTAATTTTCAATCGTTCTACCTTCTACAAGTTTTTTTAACAATTTTGCAAGTACTTTATCAGAAGGGTAGATACTCAAAGCTGTCTCGAGGTAAGTAAGTGCCATCTCACTAAAGCCGTTTTCTATCAACTTCTCTAAAAAGTCGATAAAGTCCTCTTTTTGAGTAATAAGCACCTTCGTTGAGAACATAATGTTTTCAAATGTCTCTTTAAAGTCAGCACCTTCATCTACAAGCTTTTTAAAGTCACTGTATAAAATCCCATCTTCAAACTCAAGACGCTCACGCAGAGGCTGAGCAAATGCCTCTGAGAGTTTTTCTATGGTACCATCCATAGTCTCAAGTATCTCACGCATGATTGCATCAGCTTCCTCTTTGTCTTCCTCTTTAAGCACTTCATAGTAGTCAAAAAGAGCTTCTGCTCCCTCTTCACCACTAAGTGCCATCTCTGAGAGAATCACACCGTTGTATGCCTCTTTTGAGTTTGGATAGTTTTGCAAAACCTCTGCAAACTTCTCTAAAGCACTTTGATAGTCTGCTTTTGAGAAGCTCTCTTTTGCTTGTGATAATATCTTGTATTTGCTAATTGTATTGCTCATTGTTCTCTTTATAGGTTATCTATATCGTTTTCCATACCAAATGGAACATTCACTACACACAACTCTGGGTGAATATCCATTCTCAGCTGTCTCTCAACACCATACTTCAGTGTTGAACCACTACTTGCACACCCGATACATGCACCTTTTAGCTGCACATACACTGTCCCGTTTTTGACTGTAATAAAGTCTATATCACCACCATCAAGAGCTAATGAAGGGCGAACCTTGTCTATAACATTTTTAACCGGCTCCATCAACTCTTCATCTGTAAATGGTATCATCTTTTGCATCCTTTTGTCGTGAAAATATTTTAAAATATTTCGAGTATATTATAATCATAAAATATGACAAAACCGCTTAACATGTCATAAAAAAATATTTTACCTACTTTTTTAAAGCCATTGTCTCTACAACATAGCTTGGCTTTCGCATTCCTACTATTATATAATCAATCTCTTGTTTTTGCAATAAAAACTCCAAAGCACACTCTTGCATCTTCTTTGTACAATCTTTAAACTCCTCTTTGAGAGCCGTTTTTGTAAGACGCGAACACTCATAAGCTACCATCTCTCTGTAAGCTCTTAAGAATGTATCAATATAGCGAAGAAGTATCTCACGCACATCCTCTTGAATATGCTCAATGCTCTTTTTGATATGTGGCAGAATCTGTGCATACAAAAAGCTGTCATAGTCTCCTATCCAGCCAAACTTATGCTTGTTCATATCCATCTGCTCAACTAAATTGTAAAGGTTTTGAAGCTCTTTTGTGTCACAAACCTCTAAGAGTTCATTGTAAGCATGGTAGTACTCTTTTGGCTCTTCATACTCTGCTAGACGATACATCAGGCCATCTTTTTGTGCATTAAGCGGTCTGTTTGAAAGAACTCGCAGACCATTCTCTTTTGCCCATGCAGCGCACTTGAGGCCCTCGAGCTCTAGCATATTAATAGGCAACTCTATCGTTGTAAAGCTGTGCTCTTTAGCTCCAACTTCTTTAGCTGCTTTTTGTGCTAGAGTAATGAGATCTTCATAGGGTAAGAACTCAGGGTCATTTGCACTTTTAGCAAATGAGTTTGAAGAGATACCATAGGAGTTGATACGACCATTTTGTACCTCCTCTTCGAGTGCTACAAATGCTTTGTATATCTTTTCATACATTGCATCAAGCATTGCATCTTTTGGAAGCTCTTTTTTGAGTGACTCATAGATAAAATATTCAGGGTTGTGAATAAGGTAGCAATCAATTTGAGAGAGTTTGAGACGCTCGAGTGACTCGGTGAGTTGCTGATGACAAAAAGATGGTGCTATAGAGTGGTAACAACTCTCAGAGAACTCCACAACATCTTCAAAAGGCTTTTCTTTGTGCTTTTGCAGGTTAGAGCCTTGAATGTAGCCAAATTTGGAGACGATTTTTAGCTTATTGATACGCTCTTGATCAAAACCTGCCATCGCTTTTGCAATCGCACGCTCAGCACCACCATCCATGTAGTTTGTAGAGGTATCTATAAGCTCAACACCACTCTCAATAGCTAGCTTTAAAGCCTCAATGTGCAGTGGATTTTCATCACTCACTCTATATGTTCCAAATGCGAAAGTACTCATGATATATTCCTGTGATTAAAGTATTTTAGAATGTGGAAAAAAGGTGAAAGTGTCTGCTATATCGGGGAGACCCGATATAACAAGGGAGAAAAATTATACTAGTTCGATAAATGCCATAGTCGTAGCATCACCACGACGAATACGAGTTCTAGTAATTCTTGTATATCCACCAGCACGTTCAACATACTGAGGTGCGATTTCATTTACAAGTTTTTTTGTTGCTTCTTTATTTTGTAATAAAGCAAATACTGCTCTGTGAGCGTTAGAATCACCCTTACCAGCAACAGTGATTAGTTTTTCAATGTAAGAACGAAGTTCTTTTGCTTTTACAGCAGTAGTTTCAATCTTACCATGTTCAATTAACGAAATAGCTAAGTTCGCTAAAAGTGCCTTTCTGTGTGCACTTGTACGACCTAGTTTACGATATCCATGACGGTGTCTCATATCTCAATCCTCTTTTGTTAAGCTACTTCTTAAGAAGTTGCTTCAATTTTCTTTTTTAGTGCTGCAACTAAATCATCATCTAAATCAGCACCAACTTCAAAACCAAACTCTTGTACTTTCTCTACGATCTCATCGTAAGATTTTTTACCAAGATTTTTCACATTTTTCAGATCGTTCGTACTCATAAGTACGATCTCTCCGATAAGTTTAATATTAGAGCGATCAAGGCAGTTAAAACTACGCGCACTGAGCCCTAAGTTATCGATGTTAGTCGTTAGTTTTTTAAGTTCTGGCGACTCTTCAACTCTCTCAATAGTTGTTGGTGCTTTGATGCTTATCTCAGAGTTAAATACTGCAAGTTGTGCATACATAACTTCAAGTGAGTTTCTAAACGCATCAATTGGAGAGATCTGACCATCAGTTCTGATGTTCATAATTACTCTTTCAAAAGATGGATTGTCCTCAACAAGAACATTCTCAATCTTATATGTAGCACTTCTTACTGGTGTGAAGTATGCATCTAGTGCGATGTAACCCTCACCATCAATCTCTTCCATAGTATCTTCACTCGGTACATATCCAATACCTTGAGCGATTTTAATACTAAAGTTAAGCGTTGAATCTTCGTTTAGTGTAGCAAGGTGTGCTTCTGGAGTCACAACTTCTACTTCGTCATTACTCAGATCTGCTCCAGTAATAGTACATGGACCAGCAAAGCTGTAGTTTATCTCAGCTTCAGTTGCATCATTGTTTAAACGAAAACGAATCTCTTTAAGATTTAAAATAAAATCTGAGATATCTTCAAGCATACCACGCACTGAGTCAAACTCATGTTTAGCACCTTCGATTTTAATAGCGATAGGTGCATAACCAACTGAACTGCTTAATAAAAAACGGCGAAGTGGGTGAGCCAAAGAGACAGCGTAACCAGTCTCAAACGGGTACGCTATAATGTTGGCTTCATTGTCACTTATTTGTTCTACCTCGAACTCTTGAGGAGCAAGTGGTGTAGTTTTAATTTTTTTCATCTCTTTTACGCCCTTTTTATTAATTATTATTTCGAGTAAAGCTCAACGATTAAACGCTCTTCAACTGGAATAACAACCTCTTCACGCTCTGGAAGGCGAGTAAAGATACCAAATACTTTTTCAGCATCGATGTCAACCCATGGTGCAAGACCAGTTTGATTTGTAAGCTCGATAGCTCTTTGAATTTGGTTGTTGTTTTTACTTGCTTCTTTAACCTCGATTTTTTGACCTGGTTTTACACGGTAAGAAGGGATATCCACTTTTTTACCGTCAACAAGAATGTGACCGTGTGTTACAAGTTGGCGTGCAAATCTACGAGTAGATGCAAATCCCATTCTGTAAACAACATTGTCAAGTCTCTGCTCGATTAGTGTAATAAGGTTTGTACCTGTATTTCCTTCACGACGCTTAGCTTCTGCAAATAGTGCACGGAATTGTTTCTCAGAAACACCATACATAAATTTTGCTTTTTGCTTTTCGTTAAGTTGTAAACCATACTCAGAAACTTTTTTACGACGCTGACCATGTTGACCTGGACCGTATGGACGCTTCTCTAAAGCAGACTTACCTGCTAAACGACGCTCACCTTTTAAGTTAAGGCTTACTCCAAATCTTCTTTCGATTTTTTCTACTGGACCTCTATATCTTGCCATCAGTAATCTCCTTAAACTCTACGGCGCTTAGGTGCGCGACAACCGTTGTGTGGTAATGGTGTAACATCCTTCATGAATGTAACACGGATTCCTTCGATAGCACCAACAGATTTAACTGCAGTTTCACGACCAGAACCAGGGCCTTGTACTTTAATACCAAGTTCTTTGATACCATGTACTTTTGCTTTTTCTACTGCATCTTCAACTGCTGCTTGTGCTGCAAACGGCGTAGATTTTTTAGAACCTTTAAAACCAAGGCTACCAGCAGAACTCCATGCAATCATATTTCCCATCTCATCAGTAATAGTTACTAATGTGTTGTTGAATGATGCTGCGATATGAATAATACCACGAGATATATTCTTTTTTACTACTTTTTTTCTAACAGCTTTTCTTTTTGCCATAATCTAATCCCTTACGCTGCGCCGACAGTTTTACGTTTACCCTTACGAGTACGCGCATTTGTCTTAGTTTTTTGTCCACGAACTGGAAGACCACGACGATGGCGAAGACCACGGTATGAACCTAAATCCATAAGTGCTTTAATATCCATCGCAACTTTTTTACGTAAATCACCTTCAACCATATGGTTTTCACGGATCTCTTTAGTAATCGCTGCTACATCTTCTTCGTTAAGTTCGAAAACTCTTTTGTTATAGTCAATACCTGTAGCGTCAAGAATTTGACGTGAAGTATGAAGACCAATACCATAGATATACGTTAAACCGTACTCTATTCTCTTTTTCTTAGGTAAATCAACACCAGAAATACGAGCCATGGTTATCCTTGTCTCTGTTTATGTTTAGGGTTCTTGCAGATTACTCTTACAATACCTCTTCTTTTGATAACTTTACAGTCATCACACATTTTCTTTACTGAAGCTCTTACTTTCATCGTAAGTCCTTATGAGTCTTTGTCTTTGCTGTTTTTAGGCAAAGAATCTTAGTTATTCGCTTGCCAATACTTCTAACTCTCATACAGAGTATATAAAGTTAGAAACACTCTTTTTTATGTTAAAACAGCAAAGCGGATTGGAATTATAGCAAAACAAATGTAAAACTTTTATTAATCTAATCTTTATGTTTATCTCGTATCTCTAAAAACTCATCGAGATGGTCAAAGAAGATATCTACTAGTTTTGGATCAAAATGTTTACCACGCTCATTTTTAATGAGTTCAAAAATACGCTCATCATCCCAAGCCTCTTTATAGATACGGACACTTCCTAGTGCATCAAATACATCTGCTAGTGCAGTTATACGACCAAAGATGTGAATCTCTTCACCCTTCTTTTTATTTGGATACCCTGTTCCGTCATACTTTTCATGGTGCTCATTAGCTACAATTGCAGCAGCTTTAAGTAGGGAGCGTGTAGAGTATTTGAGAATATCATAACCTAGCTGTGCATGTGTCTCCATAATCTTGCGTTCATCTGGAGTTAAAAAGCCCGGCTTATTTAAAATAGCATCTGGAATAGCCACTTTTCCGATATCGTGCATTGGAGAGGCTTGCTTGAGGATCTCACACTCATCTTTAGGCAGTCCGTAGTACTTTGCAAGCAGATAACTATACTCAGCTACTCTCTTTACATGATTTACTGTCTCTTTGGAGCGGCTCTCACCCATCGCTCCCATAGTAAAGACCACTTCGCGTTGTGTCTCTTCTATCTCTATCTTTAAAGCCAAAAGTTCATCATACTCTTTTTTCTGTCGCTTATCACTGCGAAGCATAATGCGCTCTTGTCTTTTAACCTCTTTTATAAGCTTATCTGTTGTCCTCATAAAGTCACTCTGAAGCTCTTCAATTTTAGTAATAAGCTTATTTTCCCATCTTTCCATCATACTTCCCTTAAAATCTCTTCCCTATTTTTTTGTAATCAAGTTGATTTTCAGATTTTCAAAATCTTCTACGAAATCTTCACCAGCTTCTAAAGCACTCTCATTCTCTTCATCATAGATCCAGTTGATCTCAATAGCGTGAGCAGGAACATTCTCCTCAAGTAGATCAAAAAAGTCAAAAAAGAGTTTTGAAGAGCTTGAATTAAAGTAGATAATCTCCATATCTACCACTATCTTCTCTGCCGGCTCTTTTTCCAAATACTCTTTTAACCATAGCATCATCGGCGTGTAGAACTCAAATGTATTCTCTGGATACGACTTCCCTTTTATAGAGATTTTACCATTTGTATTAAGATCTATTTCTGGGGTATATCTTGTTGCTTTAATATGTAAATTTTCCATTTTTGTTTTATGCTCCTTTATTTACTAAGATTGTTGTTTTAATATGGAAATAGTATCTGTCTTCTTTGATTTTACGGAAGTTGTACTCTATGGAGTCACACTTTTTGGCGATCTCATAAAATCCGATTCCACCACCCTTTCCATGTGTATTGTGTCCGCTTCTGCGTAGCTCTCGATACCTTTTTTTGAGTTCATCTCGTGTGAGTGAGCGTATCTCTTCTAACTTCGGTTCGATCTTTTGCTTATCGGCAAGTGAGACGATATTTTGACTGTGTATGTGATAGTTGTAATCCTTGTCTTTTGTTACAAGTATTAATCCCTGTGCACGAAGAGTATCTTTGTTAAAATCTTTCGAGTAGTTCATCATATTTTGAGAAAGCTCAATAAATATCGTAAAGATATTGTTTGATACTGTCATATTTATACCATGCTCTTCGGCCTCTTTTTCGAGTGCCTCAGTCATTCCCGTTATCAGTGTTTGCGAAAGATAGCCACCATAACTTAAAAAGACAATGCCGTCATTGTCAACCATCTCTTGTACAGCATTAATATCCATACTCACCCCTTTCTCAGTAATCTTAATCTTGCATTATAGGCTAAGCTTTCTTAAACTTTAAGCCCAACAACTGTAATGTCATCATTTTGTTCCTCATTTCCTTGATACTCTCTTAATTTTTGCAAAAAGAGCTCTTTTTGCTCACGCATTGGTCTATCTTTATAGCTGCGTATCATCTCCATAAAGCGTTTTTTACCAAAAGGAAATCCCTTCTCTCCACCATTTTGGTCTAAAAAGCCATCTGTTGTAAGATAGAAGCTCATCCCTTTTGATACATCAAGCAGATGCTCTTTGTACTCATAGTTGATATCACAGGTCTTATACCCAACGGAGTATCTGTCTCCTTTAATAAGCTGCAGTTCATCATCTTCAACATAAAAGAGTGGTATCTCAGCACCGGCGAACTTCACAATATTCTCTTTTTTGTTATAGTAAAGCACTGCTCCATCAAAGCCCGCATTGGAGAGACTCTCTTTTTGCTCTTGTTTGAGGAGTTGTTTCATATTTTTGTTAAATACTCTTAAAATTTTTGCAGGTGATACAATCTCGTCAGAGTGATTTATCTTCGCAACTATCTGACGCTCTATTGCTTTGACTAGCATTGTTACAAAAGCACCCGGAACACCATGCCCTGTACAGTCTATCACCATAAGCAGTGCCTCATCACCATTACGCAGCGACTCAAAGAGATATATATCTCCTCCAACAGTATCTTTTGGAAGCCAGATAGAGAAGTGATCTTTAAAGTAGTGATCAAAAAGGTGCTCTTCTGGTATAAGTGTTCCTTGAATCAGTGATGCATACTCTATACTCTCTTTTGTATGCTTGTGCATCAACTCAAGCTCACTACGAGCCTTCTCAATCTCTGTAATGTTTGTAAAGACTGCTGATTTGAGATCTTTGTCACCTGGTAGTTTTGCAACAGTTACAGAGAAGATAAACTCCTGATCTTGACGGATGATGCGAACCTTTTGTGTCTCACCGGCAGCATACTTAAGCACATGGTCTATCCACGTGAGCTCACCCATATCTTTTTTAAGGTATCCAGGAGGTACATCTTCATCAAATGTTTCACAAATACACCCTGCATTGTACTTCTCTTTAAAGCCTTCAATGCTTGGCACTTCATAAAACTCCAAAAATGTTTTGTTAACACTAATAATAGTCTCACCCTCTGTCGTAACGATCAACTGCTCTTGAGAGTCCAGAAGCGTCTGCACAAACTCTTTTTGTTCATGCAACTCATGTGTTCGCTCTTCAACTTTTCGCTCCAAAGAGAGACTCCACTCTTCAAGCTCTCTGTTTTTCTTCTCTAGGTTGCGCTTACTCTGGTTAAAGAACCAAACCAAAAAGGCAAGAAGTAAAATTACAAAGCCTACAATAGAGAAAACTGTTCCATAAATTGTCTCTTTTAAGGCAGTAAAAGCCTCCATGGCTTCTGCTTCATCAACTTCAGTAATGAGTCCGTAATGGAGCTCATGATCCCACTTCCATGCTCCAAAAACAGGAATACCCCGATAGTCTCTATAGGCCTCGACACTATAGCCATCTTCGCCTTTTAGAAGCTGTTGCGCAGCAAGAGTTAGTTTGTTGTTATATGCTATTTTTATATTTAGAAATGAGTGTTGCCCTTTTTTTAGCAGACCAAGCTCACGCAACTCATCATCAAAACGACTCTGTGATATCAACTGCGCCTTATCGTTAATAACATAGGTCTCACCCGTCTCACCAATCTGTCCCTGTTGCAAGATATTTATCATCCCTATTGGGTTGATCCCTGTTGCATAGACAGCAACAACATTTTTATGCATAGAGTCATAGAGTGGAATCAAAAAGTAGAGTTTGGTAAAGATCTTATAGCGATCTTTTTTATCGAGTCTCGGATGAATCAGTGTTATGTTTCCGTTAAAGCTGCTGTCTATAGCTCTTTTTGCAAACCTAAGCTCTATATCTTTACCCACAAGCTCTTTAAGAGAAGATCCAAGCACTTTATACTCTTTCGTTACAACAAAATAGCTCTCACGATCTGGAAAGTGATCTTTTACATTTTTCTCATAACTGTTGAGCTCTTTTTGATGCTCTTTTAGATATGTGAGATCTTCTTTATGGCGTAAGAGGTCAACAATAGCATCATGCAGTTTAGGTGTGTGCTGTACAGTATACTCGATGGAGTTTTTCTTACTCTCATACCACTCTTGAAGTGCTGTGTTTGTCGATCTCGAGATTGCAAGCAGTGAATTTTTGATCTCCTCTTTTTGCGACTTTTTGAGGTTTGAAACGGCAGAGACCACAATAAATACAGAGATAACAACAAAGACAAAACCAAAGATAAAGATTGGCACTCCTAACTTCACACTATCTCTCTTACTTAAAAAGCGAACAACAAAAACACTTAAGCTCAAAAGTAGAACCAAAATAATGACCATCTCTTTTAATGGCAAGATATCAAATACAGAGATCTTTGAGCTGTTTGCCTCCTCAGCGAGCATACCTCTTTCATTATAGCGAGCCCAACGCTCATAGATCTTCTCTTTTTGCTCTTCACTAATCTTTGCCAAGGCTTTGTCTATAACATTAAGAGCAACTTTTGGGTAGGATTTTGCAAGTGCTACTTTAAGATTAAATGTATAGTTTGTTCTATAGGCAACCTGAAGATCTTTATACTCCCTTTGGCGTAAAAAGTAGTTTGCTGTTGCGAGATTGATAAGAAGAGCATCTATCTCTCCTTTTAAGATCTTGTCTAAACCTTCAACAACATTGGTAACCTCTGTATACTCAAGATCTTTATGCTTCTCTTTGAGTGTCTCTTCTATGACATAGCCACCCACAAAAGCGAGCTTTTTTCCTTTTAAAGCATCAAAACCCGAACTATAATCAACCCCTTTTAGACCAACAACTACATAAGGGATACTAAAGACACTGTTTTGCGTAAAGTTGACATACTTTTTACGCTCGCTGGTCTCGGCCATAGCACTGATCATATCTACAGAGTTCTCTACGATTTTTGAATAGGCCTCTTTCCATGTATTTGACGGTGTCTCTTGAAAATGTATGCCACTTTTGTTCTCTATGATCTTTAAGACATCTGCTATCATACCGGTATGTTTTGAGATACCGTTTTGCCACTCTAAAGGTCGCCAGTCTGGATCATAGGCATACTTAATGACAGGGTGATTCTTAAGCCACTCTCGCTCCTGCATAGTTACTAGGCTTCCAAAACTGTTATCCATCTCTTTGGCGACTTTTTCTATCTTTTCAAGGAGCTTCTCTTCTACCTTTTGAATGTGGTTTATCTTCTCTGTAATACTCTCAAACCACTCTTCAGGTTTTACAATAACCTCTTTTCCTTGCATCTTCTCAAGTGCAAGTTTTTCATAAGCGGCAACCTCTTGCATCGTCTTTTGCTTTACCGTTTTGTAGTAGTACTCTTTTACCTCATCATCTAGCATATGTAAAAAGCTTTTAAAGTAGATCGCCTCTTGTGTATCTGCTGTCAAAAAGTACTCAAATATTACCTCTGAAAAGCTCTCTTGTGAAAAGAGTGCACTCAGCGCTGCCCGCTTCTCATCTAGACTCTCTTTATACATAAGCAGTGTTACATAGCTGTAGAGCTCCTCACGCAACTCTGTTGCTTCACAATGTTCTGATATGTTGGAGATGTTTAAAAGCAGGTAGGCTATTATCTGTGTATATTTTGAGTAGATCTGTGCGAAGTTAAGTTCAACTCTTTTTACACCCTCTCTTAGTTTAGGGAGAGTTGAGAGTTTTTGCCTGAGATGTTTTTGCTCACTTAGCGGTAAAAAGGGCTCTACAAATTTTTGGTTTTTATCTAAAAAGCTAAGCAGCGATGCCAAAGCCTCGTCTGTTTTTATCTCTATTTTTTGTAGTTTTTGCTGAAACTTTTGCCCTTTGGAGCTAATGTAACCAGAAGAAGCACCTCTCTCTTGCTGCAGATAGTGAACAGTGCTGCTCATTCTTTTGACAAGCTCTACGACAGTTGTATATTTACTCTGTGTTAGCGTTGTAGCATTTTCTTCTTTTTCACTACACAAAGCTGCTGTAGCAAATAAAAAAATGAATATCAATACGAGCTGTGATAAAAACTTTAAGTTCATAATATCTGGTTAACTTCCTTAGCAACTTCTATAATTTCAATTTATACAATCATACTCAAACAATTATACATTGAAAATCTTTATTTTTGTTGAATATTGTCAATCCCAGATGATGCTTACTCCATACTCTCTACTTAGTATAACCTCTTTTGTATAGTAGATTTTTTTACCATACTTTTTACTAACAAACTCAAGGCTCAAACTCCCATCACTAAGGAGTTTTCTCACCTCTTGATATCCAAGCCACTTGCCATAGCGAGCAAGAGCATTTTGCCATATTCGAAAGTCACAAGTGGCATCTTCTGTAAGCTCATACATCTCTCCATCCTCACTTTTCCAGTGAGCATTTGAGCAGGCATAGAGTTTGACTTTCCTCCCTAAAACCTCACGCTCACGCACCTCTATTACACCATCATCACAGTAGGGGCACTTACCTAAAATCATAGACACTCTCCATCGCTTATCTTTTCTCTGTGAGACTATATAACAGAGTCTCAAGTTATCAAAAAAATATTGCATTTTGCAAAGTTTCACTTCGTTTCTTTGTTATGTTACAATTCTTCTATGAAATATAATCCTAATAACTCAAAACAGCTTGAACTTTTAGATAATACAACACAAAAATTTGCAGAAGAGTTTTACCACTATGCAAAGCCTCTGGAGTTTGAAAAGGGTTCATCTCCTTTCTTTCCGGATGATTTTTTAAAACACTTCTATGTTGTCGTAGACGGACGCATCAAAACATACCAGATCAACTTTGAAAACAACAAAGAGCAGACACTCTTCATCTACAAACGGGGAGATATGTTTGATGTCATAACACTTTTAGACAACAAACCGCATGATGTAGCTTATGAAGTACTTGATGACTGTAAGGTATTAGAGCTCCCTATTGAGAGAGTTCGCTACTGGCTTGAGAACAATCCAAGCTTTAACCGTAAGTTCTTTCCATATATCGCTGCACATATGCGCCATACAGAAGAGCTTGCAAGTGACCTGGCACTCTATGATACAAAAGACAGACTCATTAATCTGCTGCTAGATAACCTCAACCCAGAAAAGAGATTTAAGTATGGTCTACTGCACAACCTCTCCAACACAGAGATAGCAAAACTGCTTGGAACTGTTCGGCATGTTGTAGAGAGAACACTCAAGCAGCTAAAGTCTGACAACCTTATTGAGACAAGCAGACGCAACATCAAAATACTCGACTACCAAAGACTTCAGAAAAAAACCTCTCAACTGCTACTAAAGTAGCATTTCTTACTTCAAAAACTTCTTATAATTACAGCAGAAAAAAACAATTATAAGGAGTATATCATGATGGTAACAAGATATAGAAATCCAAAATTTGATTTAATGAATGAATTTTTTAAACAATTTGAAATGGAAACAGAACCAAAAGAGATAGTAGATTTTACACCGGCGGTAAATACGCGTGAGGATGCAGATGCATACTACATCGATGTAGACCTTCCAGGTGTAAAAAAAGATGATGTTGAGATCAGCATTGATAAAAACATCTTAACAATCAAAGGGGAGCGTAAAGTTCGCAACGAAGTAAAAGAGGGAGACTACTACCGCATTGAGAGTGCTTATGGTAGTTTTGCAAGAAGCTTTACACTTCCAGAGAAGGTAGATACTGAAAACATCGAAGCTAAAACAGAAAATGGTGTTTTAGAGATCGTTATACCAAAACTCAAAGTAGAAAAAGATACTACGAAAAAAATCGAAATCAAATAAGTAGGAGGTGCATAATGGATATCACTAAAACTACACAAGAAGTTGTTGAAAAAGTAGAAGATACAGTTGAAAAAGGTCTTGAGGTTGTAAAAGATACATTTCGCAATGTAGCTTCACACCTGCCTCTTGCGAATCTGGCAAAACATGAAAACGATACATTTACTATCGAAGTTGACCTGCCAGGTGTTCGTAAAGAGGACATCGACATCAAAGTTGAAGATGACTACTTAACAGTAACAGCACTTCGACGATATAAAAACGAAGTCAAAGAGGATGACTACTATCTGTGTGAATCAAACTTCGGTGTGATCTCACGCAGCTTCGTCCTTGGAGACAACATAGACAGAGACAAAATTCAAGCAAAATTTGAAGATGGTCGTCTCTACATTACTTTAGAAAAAGTAGAGTCTAAAAAGACTAAAAACATCAGCATCAAGTAGTCTCTACTTGGTGCCAACCCAAGGAGATTTATATGAAAAAATTTTTACTTCCCTTATTGACAGCCTCAGTTGTTTCACTCCATGCAGCAACAGTTTCTACTCCCTTTATGAATGATCCAGATTTTCAAAAACTCAATGAGTACTTTAACGCTCTTGTAGAGTCACACTTAGCTACTCCAGAAATCAGTAACATCAACTATCCTCGAACAGACATTGAAAACCATGCAGACAAGATTGTTATCAAGTTCGATCTTGCAGGTGTTGACAAAAAAGATATCAAACTGATGATAGATGATAAAAAAATTTTAACAATTCGTGGAGAGAGAAAAGAGGAAAAAGAGCAAAAGGGTAAAACATTTGTTCGTAAAGAGATCTTTGTAGGAACATTTGAAAAATCTATTCAACTTCCTCAAAACATCGATGAGAACAAACTCGATACTCAGTTTGAAAATGGCATCTTGACAGTAACTATTGCCAAAAAGCCTGAAGAAAAGAGCAAAGCGAAAATAATTCCTATCAAATAAAGAGTTTTTTTTGATAGAATTCGCTTATGGATTCGTATAAAAACAAATTTGATAAAAGCGTAAGCAATACTTTTTACAACAAACTTCCCGCCAATGAGCGGGAATTTATAGAAAAAAAGGCAAATGAGTACCGCTTTTCACATCAAGAACTTCTACAGATTATCAACATTGCAAGAGATCTTGAGATGTGGGATGAGCCCCGTCTTAGTGAGATATTTGAAGATCATCCCTCACGCAAGGTAGCCTTTGCAAAACTCAAAAAACGATACGAAGAGCTACGAGACAAACCTAACTCCTATGAGAACTTCCGACTAAAGAACATTCCAAAAGAGCAAAAGTTTACCTTTAAAACAGAGGCAAAAGAGGGCTTTGGGCTCGGCCTTTGCCCAGTAGCGAGTGAAAAGACACGCTGCTGTAATCTTTTAACCCTTGATGCAGTGGAGAGCTGTGGTTTTGACTGCTCATACTGCTCTATTCAGAGTTTTTACAACCAAAACACCATCACCTTTGATGCCACTTTTAAAGAGAAGCTCTTAAATCTGCAACTAGACCCTAACAAAACCTACCATATTGGTACCGGACAGGCAAGTGACTCTTTGATGTTTGGCAACAGAGAGGGTGTCCTCGATGCACTTTTTGAGTTTGCGCGAAAAAACCCAAATGTCATTTTGGAGTTTAAAACAAAGTCAGATAACATCAGCTATCTTCTTGAGAATGATGTACCAAAAAACATACTCTGCACATGGAGTCTGAACACCCCTACTATCATCGAAAATGAGGAGCACCTTACAGCCTCTTTAGACAAACGCATTCGTGCTGCCAGAAGAGTTGCAGACAAGGGAGTTAAGGTTGGTTTTCACTTTCACCCTATCGTTGAGTATGTGGGATATCTTGACGAATATCAAGAAGTATATGAACAACTTATATTACAATTCAAACCTTCAGAAGTTGCACTTGTTAGTTTTGGCACATTGACTTTTATAAAACCGGTTATTAAGCAGTTGCGTGAACGGGAGTTTAGAAGTAAAATTACTCAGATTCCCCACGAAGATGCAAGTGGTAAGACATCCTATCCCGAAGCAACAAAGATAGAGATGTTCTCTCACGCATACAAGAGTTTTAAAGCTTGGCAGAGTGGAGAAGATAGAGTCTTTTTCTATCTTTGTATGGAACCACATGAGTTATGGGCAAAGACATTTGGGTACCAATATGCCACAAACAATGACTTCGAGCACGCAATGCTTGGTGCATATTGTAAAAAGATAGGTCAAGAGTACCTTATATAATTCAAGGAGTGCTTTATGAAAAGCCGTTTGCAAGAGAGCTATTTTTTATCACAACCTCATCAACCCTTTTTTATATTGGGAATTTTTAATGCCGTAGTTATGATGCTTATCTTTGGTTTAGCATATAAAGGGCTCTTTACTATTGAGATCAACTCAACACTCCTGCATGTCTACTCACTTGCTTTTCTACTCTTTAACAATGTATTTACCGGTTTTTTATTTACAACATTTCCCCGCTTTAACCAAACAAATGTAGTGCCACGGAAATTTTACACAAATATCTTCTATGCCAACCTAGCAGGTACTCTTTTGCTCTTGCTTGGTATATTTACAAGCAAACACTTTATCTCACTTGCAATGCTGATACTCTTTGCTGCACAACTCATGAGTGTAGTCAAACTCTACTCCATCTACAAAGAGGGAAGAGCAACAGATAAGAGTGACTCCTTTTGGATTTTAACAGCTGAGTATTTTGGGCTTGCTGGTCATCTGCTCTTTATACTCACGCATGAGTTACAGCTCTATACACTACTGCCAACTGCGGTAAACATCACCTTTTATCTCTACCTCATCTTTTTAGCTTTTAGTGTAGGGCAGAGAATGATTCCGTTTTTCTCACACTCATGGGCACAAAAAGATAAGAACTTTGTAAAGCTTGTCTTTGTACTCTTTATACTAAAGAGTGTTTTTGCCTCTGTTGGCTTTAAACTTGAAGAGATGCTCGTTGATATAGTACTTGCTCTATATATGCTCAAAGAGTTTTTGCGATGGGATTTCCACCCTCTTCAGTCGCCACCTATCCTTTGGGTACTGCACCTTGCTCTTTTTTGGTTACCGACAGCCTTTGGGATATCGGCTATGAGTTTGGCTGCTGAGCTCTTTTTAGATACCTCTTTTTACTTCTTAAACATTCACCTCTTAGCCATAGGTTTTTTAACAACTGTGCTTATTGGTTTTGGAACAAGGGTTACACTTGGCCACTCAGGGCAGCCACCACACGCAGACAGGTTTACTACAAACCTCTTTTTATTTATTCAGTTTGTTGTCTTTATGCGTGCACTCTTTAGTATCAATATCGCTTTTGGTTGGGGAGTCAACACTCTCTTTGATGCAGCACTCTTTATGTGGATACTACTCTTCTTGCTCTGGGGAGCAAGATATGCCAAAGTATTAATCTTTGGCTACAAAGTAAAGTAACTAGTTGATCAGATATACCTGATCGACCTTGTTACCCTCTTTTACAATCTTGACACGATCACCCACATGGTAGTTTGTTCCCTTTACTACCACTACAATGTTACGACCATCATCTAAATGAACAGAGAGCTCTAGCGCATTTGCTTTGTTCATCTCACTTCCTGTATAGGCACCAGCTAGTCCACCTGCTAGTGTTGTTAGTGCAGTTCCACGTCCTCCACCCATAGTAGAGCCAAGAACCGTACCAACTAAGGCACCAAGAAATGTTCCCATACCATCATCACTGATAACAACAGGGTGAACATCTGTTACTGTTCCTATCTCATACGTTTTTATTCTGTTGTATGTCGCACCGCTATATTCTGGTCCGTTGTTTGTTGCACATCCAGTTACAAGTAAAATAGTTGCGATTGAAGCTGTAATAGTTTTTTTCATTTTATATTCCTTAATATAATATTTTTAAACTATTATAACTCAATTTTTCATTTACATAACTCTTCTAGAATCTTCTCTTCATCTATATTTTCCAAATCAATCTGCTCTGGATTGAGATAGCCCTGTGCATATTTTAGATATATTTTGTTTTTGATAAATATCTTAAATATCTCTTTATCTATATTCTCATCTTTTGCCATATCAAGCATTAAAGATAAAACCTCAGAGAGTGGTTTTGCCTTTTTATATGGTCTGTCAATCGATGTCAATGCCTCAAAGATATCAGCTATTGCCATAATTCTTGCCGGCACAGAGAGTTTGTCTTTATGAAGCAGACGCGGATAACCTGTACCATCGAGATGTTCATGGTGATTTGCCGCATCTTGAACAATATACTTCAACTTATCACTCCAAGGAAGCTCTTTGAGGATTTTGAGTGTATGGATCGCATGCTCTTGTATCTTAAACTTCTCCTCTTTGGTAATCGTTCCAAGTGGTATACAGAGATTGTAGAGCTCTCCTTTGTTGTAGAGCAGCTCTGGTATCTCCATCTTGATCTTCTCTTCTTTATAGAGTTTAAGGTCACTTACACTTCGTGGAATCTTATGCTCTAGCCCATCATAGAGTAGTCTCTCTGTAGCTGGAAGCTTCTCTTCTCCGTGAGCTTCCATCAAACGCTCTCTCTCCTGCCACGATATACCTATGTACTTACTAAAGTTACGCTCCCATGTAATAGTACTTATCTTATACAGGCGTTGACAATCTTCATCACTCACTTCTGTCTCACCAAGATTAAGCTCTGCTATAAATGCAAAGTCAGACTGTAGCTGTGCTTTTGTTCTCTCATACTCTGCATTTGCTCTCTCGTGAGGAGTTCCCTCTAGCACTGCTTTGTAGTACGCTATCTTTGCATCTCGTAAAACAACCTCAAAGCGTGTTCGTATCTCATGTAGGCGATTATATACCATCTCAAGCTTTGTAGCCTTGTCAATAATCTCATTTGGAATAATGAGCTTTCCACAGTCATGTAACCATGAAGACCACTCTATACCTTTAAGCAGCTCTTTGTCTTTGATCTGGAACTCTTTAAAAGAGCCCTCATTACTCTCATTAACCTCATCAAGTATCATCTTGGTTAAGATAGGTACCTTTTTACAATGCTCTCCTGTATATGGTGACTTTCTATCTATCATATTTGCTATGAGATGAATGAATCCTTCAAGGAGTTTCTCTTGCTTCTCTTCATGCTCTTTAATACTTTTTGCCATATCAACAAGTGAGTCAGAGAAGTGGTTTAGCTCTTCTATACTGCTTCGAATCGGAGTAACCTTGTCAAACTCTCTTCTTTTAACCTTCTCATTCTCTTCCATAAGCATCTCAATAGGTTCTTCAAAACGCTTCGCCAACTTACGAATAAATGGAATAAGGAGTAAAGAGAGTAGTAGCGTTACCAAAATCTCTGCATAGATACTCTGCATATATGGGCGCATCATTCTCTCTTTTTGCGCCTTAAATACCAGCTTAATATGCGATGTAATCGGTATGGCCATAAAGAAGTAGGTATAGCCATCCTTCTCATAACTTGCAAGTTGGTTATCACTCCCTTTGAGTGCATCAAGCAAGATAGTATCTACCTTTTTATCTTCAGGCTCTGTTGATGCTATGAGCTTTTGATCTTCAAACATATAGATATCTGTTTTTGTGGAGTCTTTGAGCTGACGCAGAGACTGGCTCAAAACATCGAGCGTAATATCCATAGCAATGATATTTTGGTTATTTGCCAATGAGACAGAGTACGTTATCCCCATCTTTTGAAGCCTATAGTACATATATGGACTCCCACGCACAATGGTACCCTTACCAGAGAGTGCCTCTTGAAACCAAGGACGCTTGTAGGGGTTGTAGTCGGTCATTGATTTAAATGAGGAGAGATAGTTGAAATCTTTGTCGTAAAAGTGTTTTACCTCTAGGGCTTCAATCTGCTTTGGATTGTCTCGAAAGAGTTGTACGACAACCCACTGAGCCTCTTTTGGCGCATGAAACATCTTTGCTATAAACTCAGAGTGGGCAATATTTACAACTTCAAAATATTTACTGTCAGGGTAGGCGATGTAGATAGCAAAGATTTTATTGTTATACTGCATTGGCGTAGAGAGTAGCTTTAAGAGTGCCTCTTTCTCATAAAAACTCTCTTTTGTATTTACAATAGGGGTATTTCCCAAGATAGAGACGAGCTCTTTTGCCTGCTTGTCTTTCTCACGTACAATGATACTTGACTGTTTTGCAAGGTAGACAAACTTCTTTGTAACAAAGTCTAAAACCATCTGATATGAGAAATAGTATTGTGTTATCAAGAGTGCCAGAACTACAACAGTTAAGATCAGCAGACTGTACTCAAGTAAAAACCTTTTAAATCTTTTAACCTTATTCATTCAAAACCTTCACTACCATCTTCTATACATTATATGATATACTTGCTTATCTTAGCTTTTGAATAAAAAATCAACTTAATTTTTTATACATTTTCTTTGCAACTGTTTCATAAAGGGAGTTTAGCAATATGCTTATAGCCATACTCATTTTTCTTATAACACTGCTCTTTGTTATATGGCAACCAAAAGGCCTGCAAATAGGCACTACAGCCATTATTGGCGCTATAGCAGCTCTACTGTCTGGTGTTGTTAGTTTTGATGA
>Ga0256843_1000774_pt1 | contig 26516 bp, 22 predicted proteins | sample AlvinellametaG_FD_191572 | JGI IMG/M metagenome (GOLD analysis project Ga0256843, IMG submission 191572) | Pompeii worm associated microbial communities from hydrothermal vent at the East Pacific Rise, Pacific Ocean - Alvinella | ecosystem: Host-associated > Annelida > Integument > Unclassified ... | reverse complement strand
ATCACGAACATTGTCTACTCTTTCTTTTGATATCTTTGAGATATGAAGCAGTCCATCTTGCCCATCTGGAAGTTCTACAAATGCTCCAAAATCAACGATCCTTTTTACGATCCCTTTCACTTTATCACCTACATGGTATTCTACTTTAGGTTGGCGTGTTGATGAAGAAGCGATCGTTTCTATGTGCTCTTTTGCAGCATGAAGCTTTTCTTTGTTTGTTCCTGTGAGTTTTACTTTTCCACTTTTTTTATCTATGTCGATTGCAACTTCAAATTTTTCAATGATCTCACGGATCGTTTTTCCCGCTTGACCGATGATGTCTCCTATCACATTTGGATCGATATGGAAATGGTGTGAGCTAGGAAGGATACCATCATTGAACTCAATCTTTTGTTCAGCTTCAAGCATGATATCGATGATATGACTTCGGCCCTCTTTCGCTTGGTAGAGTGCTTTTTTAAGGATCTCTAAGCTGATCCCACCTAATTTAATATCCATCTGCATAGCAGTGATCCCATCTTTACTACCAGCAACTTTAAAGTCCATATCTCCATCATGATCTTCAAGTCCCATAATGTCAGAAAGGATAGCATAATCATCCCCTTCTGTGATAAGCCCCATAGCGATCCCTGCGATAGTATCGCTAGTCTCTATATCAGCAGCTTTAAGAGCAAGATACCCTCCACATACTGTTGCCATTGAACTGCTTCCATTTGATTCGAGTATCTCAGAGACTAAACGGATACTTTGGTTGTCAAGCTCTATAATAGGCTCTAACGCACGTTTTGCGAGGTTTCCATGACCAAGCTCTCTTCTTTTTACACCTGTAATAGCACTTGCTTCACCAACACTAAACCCTGGGAAGTTGTAGTGTACCATGAAGTTTTCATTTTGAGTTCCTTCATCAGTAAGGTTTTCATACATTTGACCATCTTTAGCACTTCCTAATGTAAGTACCACTAGTGCTTGAGTTTGACCTCTGGTAAAAAGTGCACTCGCATGAGCTGATGGAAGAATATTTGTTTCTATTGAAATAGGACGAATATCTGTAAGACCTCTTCCATCTGCTCTTTTTTTCTCTTTAAGTATTTGTGTTCTGACTTGTTCTCTTTTGACATATTCTATAGCGAGTTTCAATGCTTTTTCATCAAATTCTTGTGTTTCTAATATTTTCTTTCTTAATGTTTTAAGCGCTACACTTCGTTCACTTTTTGCCATTTGGTTAAGAGCTTCTTTGATTGCATCCATATGGTTTTGACGTACATATTCAACCAAAGATGGATCGATATTTTCTTCAAGAAGTGTAAGTGGCTTACACTCTTTTTTATATGGCTGAAAACTTTCTTCATAGCGTGCATTATTTTCAAACAGTTTATTTTGTGCTTGAGAAAGGATTTCTATAAGCTCATCTTCTGCTAATGCATTTGCAGTATGTGTAAGAACAGGTTCGATTCCACTGGTTGGTTCTAAAAGAGGATCGATATTTGGAAGTTCAACCATTTCAACTTTTTCACCACCAATAGAACGCATCTCTATCATTAGTAGATCTTCTTTACTTCCTGAGAGATAGAGATCAAGAGTTGAGTTTTTCAGTTGTGAAAGGGTAGGGTTGTAGATGATCTCTCCATCTACTTTTGCCACTCTCATAGCTGTTACACTTTTGTTGATATCAACATCACTTACATAAAGAGCAGCACTTGCTGCTTGAAGTGCTAAGAGTTGTAAGTCAGCTTCTTTATCAACACTAAAAACCATAATAGTGATCTGTGTAGGATGTGCAAATCCTTTTGGGAAAAGAGGTCTAAGACTACGATCAACTATACGAGATGTAAGTGTTTCAAAATCACTTGGTTTTGTTTCACGTTTGAAAAATCCACCAGGGATCTTTCCAGCTGCATAACTTTTTTCTATATATTGAACAGTAAGGGGTAAAAAATCGCTGTCTTCAACTGTTTCATCAAGTTCTACTACAACTGTAGCAAGTAAAACAGTATCTCCACTTTTTAACCATACTGCTCCATTAGCTTGTTTTGCAACTTGATTAAAAGCATATTGTTCTGTTCTATTTTCAAGTTCTAGTGTTATATTATAATTCATTTATTCTTTTTCTCCTAAGATTTTTTCTATGTATTCTTCTTTTACTTCAGGAAGTTTTTTATAATAAAGATCAGTTTGTACATAATCATCTATATTGTAAGCAAAAAAAACTTCATCTGCAAAAGGTTCTATATTTTCAATAACAGTGGTAGGTAAAATAGGTGCTGCTATATAAACAGCTTTTGGTTTAAGATTTAAAATACTTTTAATAGCAGTTGTCAGCTTAATCCCTGTTTCACTTCCCTCATCCAATAATAGTACAACTCTATCTTTCACATCAATAAAGTGTCTTCCTTTACGATATTGGTAGATATAGCTTAAAATATTTTCTTCATGTCTTCTATGAGCTTCACCATAAATATAGTCGTATTGTATGTTAAATGAATCAACAAGTTCATCAACTATTATAATCTCTTTTGTCTCACTAACTCTGGCTATTTCACATTCTGGATTATTTGGTGCAAGGATCGCTTCTGAAAAGAGGTAATCAATATTATTTTTAAGATTTCCTTTGATCTGTGAAGCTATTTCTAGTCCACCTGGACTAACTGCAATAAAAATCCACTCTTCTTCCCGAAGTTTTTGAAGAGGTAGAACCTCTTTGAGTTTTGATGCAGCTTCTATACGATCTTTAAGTATATCTTTGTACTTTTGCATATGTATATTATACCTAACTTCCGTTTAAGACTTTTGGAAGTTGAAGACCGAAAAATCCTGATTGTGTTGCTTTCATAAAAGGTTTTAAGACTAGTGTTACATATATATATCTATCATAAATAGATGAAGGGGTGTTGTCTTGTGTAAGTATTGGACGATTGTTCTCAACATAGTTCAAACCAAATTCCCAACATCTCTTATTATATAAAAATCCTAGTTGTAATCTTTTTTTCACTTCTAAGACTGTATCATAATCATAAGCTGCAAAATATGTAAAATGGCTATCTTGTTTATAATTAATAGTTGAAGTGATATAACTACTATAATCATCATTTTCAGAATATATATCTTTTTTGTAAAGGTGTGCTAGAGATAATCTAAACTTTTCATTTTCATAGCTAAGTTTATTGTATTGTTTAGAAAATTCGTTAGCATCAAAATCATATAAGAAGTTATTATAAAAACGCCAGTTTCTTGTAAGTTTTATATCAAGTTCATTTTCAAGAGCACCTGATGTATAGCTATTTGTATCATTTTTATAGATAATATCTGTTAAACGGTGATATATGATTTGTTCATTTGAACGGTTAAAGAAATACTGACTAAAGTTTAAAGTAATCGCTTCTTTAATATCTGTGATATTATAAAACTCACAAATTTCTTGGTTTTGTGGATCATTACAGTCTATCCCCTTGTTGTCTTCATAAAATCCACTTCTTTCTTCAAATCCACTTTTGATGTAGCTTCCGGAAAGATTAATAGAGTGTGTAACAGTAGGGTATGCTTTTGTTATTTCAGACGATACAGTAAAAAGATTATAGTTTCTTACATAATATCCATTATCAAAGTTTTCAGGTGCTGTTGTATTGTTATCAGTTGCAAATGTAGAGTATTGACCATAAAGTTGTGTTTGATATGATATATTGAGATATTCATCAAATAAAGATGTTCGTATTGCTAACGGGATAGCTAAGTTTGTTTGTAATGCAGATGTCCCAAGGGATCTGTAGAGATTATTGACTCTTAAATCTACATTATAAAGCAGGTGATCATCGAAAAATGTATCTAAATATCTATGATATTGAATAGTTGGCAACTGTTGTAGTGTATCAGAATTGTCTTCTTTATTAAGGTCTATATAATATTTAAAATAAGCTGCTGTATAGTCTTCATCTGTATTATAAAAAATATTTGCTCTAGAGATTGCTTGAGAATGTGTTACTGTTCTACTTGTATTGTTAGTAGCTAAGTTAATGTATTCAACATCATTCATTGTATTTGTCTCAACATAGATAACAGCTTGGTTGTTATGATCGACCCCAAACCATGAATTTAAAAAGTCATTATTGATATAATCAATATTCATTCCATAATGGGTTTGATTCGCTAAGTTATATTTTTGAAAATATTCATTCTTCTCTTTAAAGTAACCAACTTTAATGGATCCATGTGAAACTTTTGAGTCAACAAATCGAAAAGTAGTATATATACCAGCTCCTCTATCTGTACGGATTTGTGGATCAAACTCTAAATCCCACCAGTTTTGTTCAGCTATATAAAGAGGTTGTTGAAAAAATATCCCTTCTTCATCAGAATAACCAAAAGATGGTGTTAAAAGTCCTGTTCTTCTTGTAGTATCGAGTGAATAACCAAAATATGGAGTATATAAAACAGGTATATCATAAAGATAAAAAGTTGCATTATAGATATCAACCCATTTAGTTTGTGTATTATACTCTGATGAACTAAATTGAATTTGCCATAAAGGATCTTGTGGATCACAACCACTCATCACCCCTTTTTTTATATCGAGCATATTATTTTGATAGCATCCCTCTTCACCATTGACCCATACTTTCATAGAAGCTTCTTGAAAGTAAAACGGTTTTAACGTTCTTTTTTTGTTTTTTAGGTCAAGTCTTGCATATTTTCCAAGTGTTTTATAGTGATTATTACTAGATACACGGACATTATCAAAAAGTTCTAAAATACCATGCTGTTTATCGTATTTCCCTTTTTTAGCTGTAAGTACATACTCTCCATAAGCTACAATAACATCATCACTAATGATAAAAATATCATCTTTTGATGAAACAGCACCGGCGAATATTTCGACTTTACCTGGATCTTTATCTGCATAAGCACCAATTGTTAATATAAATAATAAAATAAGTAAATAACGCATTTAATTCTCGATTACTAAAGTTTTGGCAGTCAAATCATGCCATGTTCGTTTTAAAGGATCAAATATCCCCCACAAAAAGCCAAGATACATAAACATTTCAGAAACTATACGAAAAACTGCTCTGTTAAAAGAACTGAGTATAGATGGATTAGAGAGTGTTTTAATCTCTATAATCCGAATTTTCATTGCAATTTTTCCAAGAGTTGCACCATATTGAAATACAAAAAAGGTTTGATAGATGATTTTTAAGGCGATATACTCCATCGTGAATCTTTGCACAAGTTCAATCGCTTCTAAACTTGTTGTAATTTGAGAAAAACTATCCCAAATAGCAACAATAAGTAGTAAAGAAAGCAACAGCTCATCTAAAAAGAATGCAGTTGCTCTTTTTGAAACTGATGCTAATTGAAGGTTTTCCCTGTGCAGGAGGTTTTCTATCTCTTCTTTTGTCACTATATTGCCTGATATGCGATATCTGTTCTAAATTGTTTTCCAGCAAAGTGAACTTGTCCACAAAGCAGATATGCTCTATCTCTTGCTTCTTTGATACTATCACCAAGTCCTATACAAAGTAAAACACGTCCTCCTGTTGCTAAGAGTTTTCCATCTTCATCTTTTTCTACACCTGCATATACGATATGGGTGTTTTTAGAGATTTCATCATGATGTACTTCATCTACGATGATTTCTGCTGGAGTAGAGCTTTTGTATGGATAGTTTTCACTTGCCATTACAACCCCTACTGCGTATTGATCACTAAAGGTTACTTCGATATCATTGAGTTTGTTTGTAGCTGCTTTATAGAACATATCTGCTACACTTGAAGTCATCAGTGGCATTAGGATCTCACATTCTGGATCACCAAAACGGACATTGAATTCCAATGTAATAGGCTCACCGTTTACGATCATAAGTCCTATGAATAAAACACCCTCAAAAGGAGCATTTTCATTTTTCATTCCATCTAAAGTAGGACGGATGATTCTCTCTTTTACTTTTTGGTAGATCTCTTCATTTACAAGAGGTGTTGGAGCATATGCACCCATCCCACCTGTGTTTGGTCCTTTATCTCCATCAAGAAGTCTTTTATGGTCTTGAGCAGCTGGTAAAAGGATGAAATCATCTCCATCACAAATCGCAAACATTGAAAGTTCATATCCGTCTAAGAACTCTTCAACGATAACTCTTTTCCCCGCATCGCCAAATGCTTTTCCACTGAGCATTTCACCAACGGTCTTTTTCGCTTCCTCTTTTGATTCAGCGATAATAACACCTTTTCCAGCACAAAGACCATCTGCTTTTACAACGATAGGAAGTGTTTTCATAGAATCGATAAATTTATAAGCTGCTTCTATTGAGTCAGTTTCTATATAAGCAGCAGTTGGGATATTGTATTTTTTAAGGAAGTTCTTCATATAAACCTTGCTTCCTTCAAGTTGTGCTGCCTCTTTACTTGGACCAAATATTGTCAAACCTTTTGCTTTAAAGATATCAACGATACCATCAACCAAAGGAGCTTCAGGACCTACTATTGTTAGATCTATATTATTGTCTTTTGCCCAAGATGCAAGAGAATCATAATCCATTTTTTCTATATTTGTTGCAAAACTATCTGTTGCACCATTGCCTGGCATATAAAAAAGTTCATGTTCTTTTTCTTTACTTATAGCAAGCCCTATAGAGTATTCTCTTCCGCCATTACCAACGATTAAAATCTTCATCTACTCTCCACATATTGTTAAATTTATAATAAAGAGAGTGTTCCTCTTCACTGAAAATCCAACAAAAGCCCCAGATAGCCGCCATGCTAAGGACTTTGGTTCTCAAAGTCTAAAAATATGCAGATCGAGCAAAACTTTAGGCGGCAGCTTCTCGTCTTGTTTCCAAGACTCAAGCGAAGTCACCGACACACCGTTTTGCTACGGCATCCGCAATATGAATATGTAGAACCCTCATATTGCAGTGATGCGAACTATCCAGGTTTAAGCGATATTATACTAAAATTAAACTTGATTTTATTTTAGGGCATCTTTTTATATAATCACAAAACTAAAAAAAAAGGTATGAAATGGCTTATATTCCTTTGATCGCAAGAGTTGAATCATTACCACCGCTTCCTGAATCTGTTATGAAGATAGAGGCTCTTTTTGCAAAAGGGGATCCTGATATTGCAGAGCTTGTAAAGATTATAGAATCAGATCCACTTTTAACAACGGATCTTTTAGCAAAAGCAAATGCTCCGTATTATGGGTTTTCTAAAAATATTGTTTCTGTATTGCAAGTGGTTACACTTTTTAGTGCAACGTATGTTCGATCGATTGTATTGGCTAGTAGTATTGAACGAAGTTTTGATGTAGATCTTTCTCCTTATGATATTTCTACAACAATGTTCTCAAAGATCAGTTCTATGCAGAGTGAACTTGCTTTTCAATGGTATATGGCCGTTGATGTTGATAGAGCAAAAGAGATCATGCCTATTGCTTTTTTGATGGAGATTGGAAAGATCCTTATAGCAAAAGATATTATTGAAAACAATAATACTGAAGCTTTTTTACAAGATCTCTATACATACAAAGACCTTGATTATGTGGAAAATAAATATGTCATGATGACAACTGCACAAATCAATGCTTTGATTTTTGAGCATTTGCATTTAAATGAAACTTTTGCAGAAGTCATGAAATATCTAGATAATGATAAAGAGCTACCAGAAGAGATAAAACCGTATGTTCTACCATTACGTGTTATTAGAACGAGTATAAACTTTCTTGATCAACTGAGTGATGAATCTGTAGAAAAGGCAGTTTTACTTTTAGAAGAAAATCAATTACCTACAGAAAAGTTTTTACGAGCAGTGGAACGTATTCGTAAAAAATTTCTTGATTATTAATTTTCTTGAAGATATTTTTGGGCATCTTCGATAAACTTCTTAAGAGTTTTATCGAAGTTCTCAAGGTAAAGTTTCCAGCTTTTTTGATCTTCACGCTCAATGGCGTATTGTAAATTTGCAGTTATTTCACCAAGTTTATAAGCACCTATGTTAAATGCGACATCTTTAAGGTCCATAGTGAGATGGCGTGCTTTATTGTATTGTTCTTTTTCACACATCTTATGTAAATCATATGCCGAGAAGCTGTACATCTTTATAAAATCTTTTAAGATATCTTTGAACATTTTTTTATCGTTATTACAATGTTGTAATCCAATTTCAAATGAGAAGTCATCATCATTTGATGAGACATGAAGATGGTTGTGTGAAGTAACGATCTCAAACTCTTTTGTTTCAAAGAAATGGATAAGTGTCGTATAAAACTTATCTATATCAATAGGTTTAGCGATATGATCTTGCATTCCGCTTTTTAGAACTTTATCAATAGTTTTCTCAGATACACTTGCACTCACAGCAATGATCGGTATATGATTGTAAGCTGGGTTTTTACGTATCTCTAATGCTGTTTGGTACCCATCCATTACTGGCATATTAAGATCCATAAGGATAAGATCGACATGGATCCCTTTTTGTAACATGTCAAGAGCTTTTTCACCATTTTCTGCAAAACTTAATTCGATATTGGTATTTCTAAATAAGCTAGAGATTATTTTTTGATTGAGTTCATTGTCTTCTACTATTAGAATTTTTTTCCCACTAAATTTTTTAAGTTTTTCTTTTAGTGGATGTGTTTGTGTGGTTGTTGCTTTTTTAGGGAGGAAAAGTTCAATGATAAGATCCATTACACCTTGTAATGTAATAGGTGGCTTTAAAGAAGCATCTATTACTAAGTTTTTTAATGGTTTATGGCTAATTTTTGTTTGTAGATCATCTAAAAGAACAATTTTTGTTTGATCTTTTATTTTAAATTCTTTGAGTCTTTTTATAGAGAGTTGGGAAAGATTTTGTAATTTAATTACAATAATATCAAACTGTTGTCCTTGAAGATTTTTTCTTGTTTTTTCAAAAGAAGGAATATGTTCTACATGATAACGGAAATATTCAAATGATTCTTTAAGAGCTAAAGAGGTTATATTTGATTCATCGATTATAAGGACTCTTTTGTTCAGAAGTTTTTTAGAAGGTAATCTATATTGTCTTTTATTTTGGGCATCTTTTATTTTTGCTGTGATCTCAAACTCAAATGTAGTACCAATATTTTCTTTACTTTGAACTTTGATATTTCCACCTAGCATTTCAATAAGGTTTTTAGATATGTAGAGTCCAAGACCTGTTCCGTTTATATTGGTTTCATCGCTCTTTTCACTTTTAAAATAAGGATTAAATAAGTTTTGAAGTTCTTCTTGAGAGATACCTATTCCATTATCTGAAATAGTGAACTTTAATGTAATATTATTACCAAATTGCTCTTTTTTCTCAACTTTTAAAAGAACATCAGCATCTTTTGAAAATTTTACAGCATTACTAAGAAGATTAATTAGGATCTGTTTAAGTCTAAAAGGATCACTGATTATTTTGGAAGGAACATCTTTATTTATTTTAACTATTAAGGATATATTATTTGCTTTTGCTTGTTTTGAAACGGTGTTGTAGGTATAACGTATCACTTCATCTATATTAAATTCTTTTTGTTGGATTGTAAGATTACCAGATCTTATTTTAGAAAGGTCAAGGATATCATTTAGTAGTGCTAAAACATGTGTAGAAGATTTTTCTATATTGTGTAGATATTCTTTTTGTTGATCTGTTAATGGTGTTTCTTTAAATAAGTTCAATAACCCCATAATAGAAGAAATAGGATCTCGTAATTCATGGCTTACATATGATACCCATTGCTCTTTTTGTTTTATTTGATTTTTCGCTTGCTGAAGTTTTTCTTCATTTATAAAGAGTTTGTTTTCTAAAGATGTAATTTTCTTTTTTGATCTATAGATGAGATAAATAAGTATGAAAAAAATTATAGAGATTATGAAGATCGCAACATAAAACATAACATTTGTTGTGTTATTTGAAGGCAGGTTTTGAATTTGATGTTGTTGTGGTTTTTGTTTAGGTTCTTCTTTAGGAATAATCGTTTGTATGGGCTTTATATCTGATATTGTTGTTTTTTGTGGATTTTTTGGTTTTGTATCTGTTTGTTGTATTGATGGCTGTGTTATTTCGTTTTGTAGAGTTTCTTTTTTTAGCTTTTCTTCAACTTTATCGAACTCTTTTAATGTTGGTTGTGTTTTTTTTTCGACCATTGTATTTTGGTTTTGAGAAGGGTCGGATAATTCTTTTTGTTGAGATTGATTTTTTTGTTTTGAGGAGTCTTTAATTAGAGCTATATCTTCAGGCTTTATTCTTGTTACATATATATCTGGATAGGCTTTTCTTAAAGTATCTAAAACTTCTTGTAATACCTTTCTATCTTTTAGTGGTGTTACAAGCGTGATATAATATTTCCCAGATGGTCTGTATCGAAATTGAAAATCCCATTTTTTTTGAAGATCTAGTATGTTTGGCTGTGTCTTGATAAAATCTTGAAGTTTTTTTAATGCTTCTTGTGCAGTTTTTTCATTTGGATATGATCCAACACGAATTGTTCTAAGATATGGTGAATCTGCATGTAAAGTAAATAAAAAGACCAATACTAAAACTATAATCTTCATGATGATCCTTTTTTAGCTATTAGCTATTGTCTAATTATATTGTATAAATCTATCGAAATATAGATAAAATTCTGTTAAATCTATAATAAATTATTATTCTTTATCGCTTCTTTAGCTATTTCTATACAACTTTGTACGGTTGTGTCGGGAGAAAGGGTGTAGTTTATATCTTCGGGGATTGTCTTTGCTGTTGTCTTTCCTATAACGATAATATGCTGTGTTTTAAGAAAAGTATGGTTTTTGAGATAACATTTTACACTAGAAGGGGAAGTAAAGATAAGTATTGCATTTTTTGGAACATTTACATGTAAGATCTCTTGTGAACAGTTGCTCTCATATACTATAGTTTCTTTGATAATATACCCTTGAGATTTTAAAACAGTACAAAAATCACTTGCAACAATTTTTGCTCGTAAATAAAGCCATTTTATCTTTTTTGGGTATTTTTGTATCTCTGCTATGAGTGTATCTCCATACCCTTTTCCAGTAGCAAGTACCTCTCCTCCAATATCTTCATATGCTTTTGCAGTAGCTTTTGAGATACAAAGTGCTTTTTTATCGATATACTCTTTTTTATCGTAGTTTTGTAATGCTTTGACTGCTTGTTTGGAAGTGAGTATTAGATAGTTTATATCTGAAAAATCGATATTAGGTTGAAAAAAAGTGATCTCTAATGGGTTTACATGTATAGCATCTTTATGAGATGAGATCGAAAAAAGATAGATAGAGCGCATGGGATAAGCTTTTGCTTATTCCCACTCTATTGTTGCAGGTGGTTTTGAGCTGATGTCATACACCACTCTGTTGATCCCGTCAACTTCGTTGATGATACGGCGAGAGATACGCTCTAAAAGATCGTGAGGAAGATGTGCAAAAGTTGCTGTCATCCCATCAACCGCTTCAACGACACGGATCGCTACGGTGTTGTCATAGGTTCTGTTATCACCCATAACACCGACAGATTTGACATTTAAAAGTACTGCAAATGCTTGCCATGTTTTTGTGTAGTATCCACTTGCTTTGAGTTCATCAAGGAGGATCACATCTGCTTCTCGAAGTAAATCCAAATCTTCTTGATTTACTTCACCCATGATACGGATCGCAAGTCCAGGACCAGGGAATGGGTGGCGGTTTACCATTGATTCTGGAAGTCCAAGTTCAAGTCCGATTTTACGTACTTCATCTTTAAAAAGCTCACGTAGTGGTTCTATAAGCTCAAAGTCCATCCAATCAGGAAGTCCACCAACATTGTGGTGTGATTTGATCACTTCACTAGGACCATTAACCGAGATAGATTCAATAACATCTGGGTAAAGTGTTCCTTGAGCTAAGAACTTGATCCCGTCATGTTTTTTTGCTTCCTCTTCAAATACCTCTATAAAAGTATGTCCGATGATCTTTCTTTTTTGCTCTGGATCTTCTACTCCTGCTAAGCGACTAAGAAACTTTTCTTTAGCATCTGCAACAACTAACGGTACTTTGAGATTGATCTTAAAGACATGCTCAACTTGCTCACGTTCCCCTTTACGAAGGAGACCATTATCGACAAATACAGGTACAAGTTGATCACCGATCGCTTCATAAAGCATTGCTGCAACAACAGAACTGTCAACTCCACCACTTAGACCACAGAGTACTTTCCCATCACCTACTTTTTCGCGGATCAGTTTGATCTGCTCTTTTAAGAAATGCTCCATCTTCCATTTTTCAGTAACTCCACAAATGTTTCTTGCAAAGTTACGAAGCATTAAATACCCCTCTTCAGAGTGGTTTACTTCTGGGTGAAATTGCATCGCGTAAACATTTTTTTCCATATTGGCAATCGCTGCATATGGAGAGTTGTCACTTACTGCGATCACTTCAAAGCCCTCAGGGAGTGTTTCAACTCTATCACTATGGCTCATCCATACGATTCGGTTATCTTCACAATCTTTAAAAAGAGGATTTTCTGGTTTGACTATGTGAAGTTCTGCTTTCCCGTATTCATGATGGTCACTTCTGATAACACTTCCACCAAAATCAACGGCAATTCGTTGCATACCATAGCAGATACCAAGGATCGGTAGTCCAAGCTCATAGACTCTTTGATCCACCTCATAGGCATCTTTTGCATATACTGAACTTGGTCCACCACTAAGAATGATACCTTTTGGGTTTTTCTTTTGGATATCTTCTACTTTTGTATAATATGGAAGTATCTCACAGTAAACCTCTTGCTCACGAAGACGACGAGCGATAAGTTGTGTGTACTGGCTTCCAAAATCTAAAACGATGATGCTTACATTTGTCATATAACGACCTTTTGCTAAGAAAAATAATTATGTAATAATAGCTAAAGTTAGTTTAAAAGATGTTTGTATATTATTTACATGTAAAAAAACAAAGAAGAGTATGATGAACATAGAGATAAAAGACGAATGGACTCAAGAGGAGTTTTTAAAAGCAAAGAAAGCTTTAGAGAAAGAGGGGATTCAAGTTGTTTTGGTAGATACTATTTTAAATCCGATAGAAAAAGCCCAAACAGTTACTTATAACCCTTATGAACTCAAACAGTATCCTAAAGGGAGTGTATTTGTATTTTACTGTGACAGTGGGAAAGATACACTTGCCAGACTTGATGAATACAAAAAAAAATTTCCAGAGTATCATTGTGTGTCGCTTCGTGGTGGGAGAGGGTACTGGAGAAAAAATATGCAAGTGCATGATGATGCCTGATTTTGACCGTTTTTTAAGGCTTCTGGAACAAAAAAAGTTTTTTGAAGCACATGAAGCGTTGGAAGAATATTGGTTTCCAAGACGTTTTGAGGAAAAGAATGAGGTAAAACTGCTTAAAGGGCTTATCAATGCAGCTGTGAGTTTTGAGTTGATTCAAAGAGGACGAATCAAACAGAGTAAAAAAGTATGGATGAACTATTTAAAATACAGGCAACTTCTTTATAAAATAGATACACCGTTTTATAATGAAATACACCGATGTATCCGTGAAATAGATAGATTACGAAGGGTTTACATGTAAACTTTTTTGATAACTGATGAAAAAATAAAGTGATACACTGGCAATAATAGCTGAACTTAAAAAGAGATATGTTGGATAATGTTCATAGATATATCCAGATAACAAAGCTCCAGCTAATGCCCCAAGTCCATAACTGATTCCTGAAAAAAGTTGTTGTGCAAGTGGTTTGTTATGATAAAGATGAAATAAATAGCTAATAGAAGCACTGTGAAAAAGAGCAAAGCTTAAAGCATGAAGTGCTTGTGTAAAAAATAATATTGTTAAAGTATCAGGATATAAAAAGACCAAAAACCATCGAACTACAGTTGCTAAGACAGTTATTTGTATGATAGATAAAAGATTTTTATTTAAAAGTTTTCCTTGAAAATAAAGCATCACAATCTCAACAAGTACTCCAAAGCTCCATAAATAAACTGTCATATCCAAGCTGATGCCATGTGCTGTTTCATAAATGGTAAAGAAGTTATAAAATGCCCCAAAGCTCATCTGCATTAAAGCAAAAGCAAGCCATAGTTTCCAGTCCTTTAAAAGTGTGACATCATTTTGAATGATTTGTGTTTTTTGTTTTGTGTAATGGGATTTTTGAACAACCAAAAAAGAAAAAAGTATCGTTAAAAAAGTTAAAACACTCAGATAATCCAATGCAATAAGAGGACGTTGTAAAAACTTCACAAGAACTAAAGCAACTGCCATAAAACCTATAGAACCAAAGAGCCTGCTTTTGCCATAGCGTTCTTTTCCTATTTCATTGAGCGTTAAAAGTTCTATATATGGAAGGATAAGACTTAAACCAATTCCAAAAAGGATGTTTGATAGAAGTAATAGATAAAAATCATCTATAAAATAATAAAATGAAACAACACTCAATGAGAGGATAACAAGAGCTGTATAAAAAGAGCTGTTTCCAAGTTTGAAACCTTTGATAAAGAATAAAGGTACTAAAAAGCGTACAAGCGGTGCAGAACTGAAGATGATCCCTATCTCAATACCACTGTAGCCTAAAAGCTCTAAAACTTTTGGCATAAAAATAATATAAATACCGATAATAGAGAAGTAAAAAAAATAAAATACAGATATCAAAAAAAACATGAAGCGAATTCTATCACATTAACACCATTTTAAGATAAAGTGATGTAGTATTTAAGCAGATATTTTAATGATTTGATTTTATTTTTTCAAAAACTTCAAGATTAGAAGGAGAAGTATATGCTGAGAGAACTCAAGCCTGATGACTTTATTGTCTCTAAAACAGACACAAAAGGTCGTATAACATATGTCAATAAAATTTTTATGGATCTAGCAGAATATGATGAAAGTGAACTGCTTGGAAAACCACATAGTATTGTTCGTCACCCCTTTATGCCAAAAGCAGTTTTTAAACTGTTATGGGATCGTATAAAAAATAAAGAGGAGATCTTTGCATTTGTTATCAATAAAACAAAAAACAATAACGAATACTGGGTCTTAGCAAATGTAACAGCAAGTTTGGATGAGAGAGGAAATATTGTTGGATATTATTCTGTAAGACGTAAACCAAATCCAAAAGCTTTAGAGATCATTAAGCCTTTATATGAAAAGATGCTTCAAGCTGAAAGAAGTGGCGGTATGGAAGCTGGAGCGAAAGTTCTAAATGATGCACTTAAAAAAGAGGGGGTAAGTTACGATGAATTTATCATCACTATTCAAAAATAAGCAGTCACTGGTTTTACTTCTTGTATTGCTAGGGGTTGCTATATATGCTGCTGTTATCTCACAATTTATTTTAGCTGGCGTTGCTCTAGCTGGAGCAGTAGTGGCTATTTTTATACCAAGTGGAGAGAGCGGTTGTAATAATATGGAACTTAAAAAATCCATATATAATGTTTTAGTTGATGCAGCAAAAGGGAAACTAGAAGGGCGTATAACGCATATCCCTAATGATAATTCTACTGATGCAGTTGTAGCGTGGGCGATTAATGATATGCTTGATCAAGTAGAAGCATTTATGAGAGAAACACAAACAGCTATCCATTTTGCATCTCAAGGAAAAACATATAGAACAACTTGTCCTGCAGGATTATATGGAACATTTAACTATGTTGCAAAACAGTTAAATGAAGCGATTGATTCTATCAATGTTGGTTTTATTGCTCGTATTAGAGATAATATGGCTCAAGAGTTTGGTCAGCTTAATGGTGGTATGAAAGCTGGTCTTTCAGTGATTCAAGCAGATATCAGTGGAATAACACAAAGTGCTGATGATATAGAAGGTGTAGCAAAAGATACTGCTGAAGAATCTTTGAAAAGCTTACAAAATGTTAGTCAGATTGGTGCAAGACTGAACCAACTTATAGAGCTTATTGCATCAAGCCATGAAGGGATAGTTGGGCTTGAAGGAAGAACAAAAGAGATCAGTGAAGTGGTAAGTCTTATTAAGGATATTGCAGATCAAACAAATCTTCTTGCTCTTAATGCTGCTATAGAAGCTGCACGTGCAGGGGAACATGGACGTGGATTTGCTGTTGTTGCTGATGAGGTGCGAAAACTAGCAGAGAGAACACAAAAAGCAACAACTGAGATCGAGATCAATATCTCTACATTGCAACAAGAAGCAAATGAGATGAGAGAAAACTCAGATAATATTTCAGATATAGCACAAGATTCTTCCACTGTTATCAATGAGTTTGAACAAACATTTAAGGATCTAAATGATCAAGCAGTTAAATCTGCACAACTTTCAGTTGAGATCAAAAATAAACTTTATACTACCCTTATAAAAGTAGATCATATTATCTTTAAATCAGATGCATATCATGCAGTTATCAGTGTAGATAAAGATGCTTCTTTTGTTGATCATCATAATTGTAGAATGGGGAAATGGTATTATGAAGGGCAAGGGAAAGAAGCATTTAGCTCCCTTCCTGCTTATAGAGAGATGGAAGAGCCTCATGCACTTGTACATACTAAAGTACTGGAAAATATGGAGTTCGTTAAATCAGAAAATGTTTTTAAAGATGAGAATCCTAAACTTATCGTTAATAATTTTAGAGAGATGGAAAATGCATCCAATACGCTCTTTAATAAACTAGATGAGATGAATCATCAATTTAGTCAACGCTTTAATACAGCAAAATAATACAATATTCATATCTCGTTACATCACCTTGAACTTATCTCTCAAGGAAGATGATGTGGCGAATATATCTTTCAAAACCTAAAAACTGTTACAAAACTACTCAAATTATTTGATTTTCTTATTTTTTTTTATTTTTGTTCTAAGTTATAACATTTATAAATAAAATAGAAATAAGCTTATAAATATAAGAAAATATTATATTATCAGTGATAAAAATAAGAAAAATGAAATAAAAACATTATTTGACGATAATTTTTCTCATTTTATGGTTGAAAAACAAGTAGCATATAAATTTTAATTCCTCTATAATACAACTAAGAAAAACAAGAAAGAGTTTTAACAGTTTTCTTGTTTGGTGAGATTATATTTCTAAGGGGGAATTACAATATGAGAAAAACAATTAAACTAGCGTTAACAGCTGCTTTGGTATTGGGTACGACAAGTGCATTTGCAACAAATGGATCTTCATTGATCGGTATGGGTGCAAAGAGTAGAGGTATGGCTGGTACAGGTATAGGTTATGGACATGGTGCTGAGTCTGCACTTACCAATCCAGCATTGATCACTACGATTACTCATGAACATGAGATCAGTTTTGGTGGTACATTCTTTATGCCAGATGTTTCTGTTTCATATACTGCTCAATCTCAACAAGGGACAATGAATAGTTCAAGTACATCTAGTGCTTCAGATTTAAGTGTTGTTCCAGAAGTTTCACTTACTACAAAAATCAATGATAACTTTTTTTGGGGTGTAGGTATGTGGGGAACTGCCGGAATGGGGGTTGATTATAGAGATGCTCCAGCAAATTCTGGTACTATGAATATGGTAACGAACTTACAATCAATGCAATTTGGTTTACCTTTAGCAGTAACGGCTAATGGAGTTTCATTTGCTGTTACACCAATTTTACAGTATGGTGCACTAGATATTAACTATAAACTTGGAGATCAAAACGTGGGTGATGGTATCGCTCAAGATTTAGAGTTTGGTTATACATTGGGTCTTTCATATATACGTCAGGGCTTTACTATAGGTGCAGTATATAAATCTGAGATAGAAATGGATTTTGATGGACAACTTAGTAGTGCTACACAACCATTTGTCGATATGGGAATTTTTCAAGCTCCTATGAGTGATAAACTTTCAAGTCCGGCTGAGATGGGGATAGGTGTTAGTTATAGTACTAAAGGACACACGATAGCGTTTGATTATAAACAGATCAAATGGTCAGATGCGTCAGGATATGAAGATTTTGGTTGGGAAGATCAAGATGTTTATGCGATTGGATATGAATATACAACGCAAAAATGGGCATTAAGACTTGGATATAACTATGCAAGTAACCCTATAAGTGATGCAGGTGCAGTAACGATGCAACAAGGTGGAATGAATATGGCAAGTTATGCTGGAAATGCATTAAATATGTTTAATCTTTTAGGTTTCCCTGCGACAGTTGAATCACATTATGCAATAGGTGGAACATATGCATTTACGACAACAACTTCATTGGATATTGCATACACATATGCTCCAGAAACTGAAACTACATTAAGAACAATGCCAGATATGATGCATGGTGCAGATGTTGAAACAACAGTAAAACATTCACAACAAGCTCTTAGTTTACAACTGAACTACTTATTTTAATATTTAATATTTATCTACCTTCGGGTAGATAGATCTTTTTTCCAAAATTGACTTCTTTTTTACTTTTTGTTACCCATATAACATCAAAGCTTGGTTTTTTTTCTGGAAAGAAACCCTCTAAATCTGTAAAATAAAGTAAAAGATTTGGATAGAGATGTTTTTCTTGCAGATAGGAGAAGATAACACGAAAGTCTGTCCCGCATCCTCCAAGAACATATTTTGGTGGGAATGGATCTCCTTTTTGTAATGTTTGATGACTTCGTATAGCATCATCTATGATGAAAAAATCGACAGTATATGAAGGGATGATCAAAAGAATAGATGCTACCTCACTTAAAAACTCTTCTAAAAGTTGTTGATCTATACTTCCTGAACTATCTATGACTATAGTTATTTCAAGTGTTTCGCTTTTTAAACTTGGAAGGTATACCCCTTGATAGAGAAGCTTTTTTGAAGCTGGATAGATGACATAATCATGTTTTGCATAAGTGTTGATAGCATTGCGTAAGAGTTGTTTCCAGTCGATCGTTGGTTTTGATGGAAGGTTTATATAGCGTTTAATAGGTTCAGGAAACTCTTCATAATATTTATTAAGGAGATCTTCTATAAATTTTTGTTCTAGTCTTTCTTCTAGTTCACTTTCAAGTTGAAAGTTCTCATTTTGTTTGGTTGGATCCTTTTGTGTTTGATCTGATCGTTTTTGTTGTTGTTTGTTTTCTTCATTAAAGCCTGTTTCTAGCTCTTCATCATCGCTAAACTCTTCATTTTTGATCTCTTCTTGGAGTATTGCATAGATCTCTTCTGCATACATCCCATCAAACCGTTTTTGATATCTAGCAAATGAAGGTAATTCAAATCCACTTTTAAGAAGGAGTGAGCTAATCGCATAATCACTTGCCAGTTGCCATAGATAAGAAAAGCGTTTTTGTTTTCTGCTTGTATGGTTTAAAATCTTATGCATTGAAGCATGAGAAAATGCAAAAATGAGTTCCTTTTGAGAAAGTGTTTGGATAAACTCATCATTGTATTCAAATCTTTTCCCATCACTGATAATATTTTGAATATTATCATTTTGAGAGAACTTCATTTTGCTTATGATATGTCCAAAAGCTGGGTTCTCTACAAGAAGTTTTGCTTTTGCTTTAGAAAAAAGTTGCTCGATCATGATAATAGATAACTAAATTTATCGACCCATTTCTCAAACATTTTCGATTCTAACATATCAATCCCTGCTTTTTGAAGCTCTTGGATCGTAAGAACTGAAAATTCTGATTTGATCTGCATAAGATAGTGTATAAGATTTTCTAAACGTTGTGGTGAAGGGTTGTTAAGGTATGAACTTACCAAAAGAGAACTTAAAGCATAAAGTGTTTGTTCATCTTGTGGATACTCAGGGTTGTTAAGGTTAAAGATATCCTCTATATTTGGCAGATGATCGATCACTTTGCAAAACTGTAAAAAATCGATAGCTCTTTCTTCCCCTATAGCACCACTAAGTGTATCAAGTAAAATACTTCCTTGTAAGGAAGTGTTTAAGATAGCACTAACAAATTCCCAGCTTCTTGGTGTTGGAAATGATTTTTTATTTGGGTCAAATTCAAATAGAGCTTCGTTTTTATAAGTGATATAGCTAAGAATTCTATAATCAATATTATGTGTATATCCCCAAGTAAGCCATTCATCTCTATCAATTTTCATTTCAAAATGGATAAATCTATTTGCTAGTGGTGCAGCCATTTTATAGATGACTCCATGATCTTCTTCATTATTTCCAGCAGCAATAATCTTCCATCCATCAGGAAGAGAATATTCACCTATGGAGCGATCAAGGATAAGTTGATAAGCAGAGGCCTGCACACTAGGTGGAGCAGAGTTAAGTTCATCTAAGAACAAAATCCCTTTACCTTCTTTTGGTAAAAAAGAGGGACTAGCCCATACTGCTTGATGGTTTTCTTTATCAAAAAACGGGATCCCCTTAAGGTCAGTAGGATCAAGTAAAGAGAGACGAAGATCTATAAATTCAAGGTTGTTCTCTTTTGCGATTTGTTTGATCAAAGAACTTTTACCAATTCCTGGACTTCCCCATAAAAAAATAGCAATATTTTGTTCTAAAAGAGTAGTGATCGCTGTTTTAACTTGTGATGGTTTCATTCAAAGATTCCTATAGCATGAGTTGTTTTGATATGTTGTGAAAAAGCTGGATTTTGTTTGACATCTTTTGCATAACGAAAATCAAATGAAAGTTGATATAAAATATCCACAGGAGTTGCAGGGTTCTTTGCCAAGTTGGCATTGAATGCATCATTGTTTTGTTCATATATTTTTTGAAGTATTTCAGCTGGTGTTGTTGGATTATGACTGAGTTGAAATTCATATCCGCTTGGATCAAAAGAAAATTCAGAGATGTTGTGGTAGCGTAATACCAGTTCTTTTATTTGTGGATCATTCGTTTCAAAAAGCTCTTTTGTAAGTTTACATGTAAAGTTCTTTGCAAGGTAAAGGTGGTACTGTTTGTCTTTAAAGAGTTGTTTTTGCATCTCTAAACTCAAAGTGGGATTTAAAGCGATAAAAGGATTTACATGTAAAGTTTCAAAAAGACTTTCATCAAGTGTAATATGTTGTGCTATGATATCTTCATATCCTCTTTGTAAGAGTGTAGTAATACTTATTTTTGAAAGATAAGGCATATAAGCCAAAAGTGTATCAAGTGTTTTGTTTTGCATTGAGAGAAGTTTCTCTTCAAGTGTTGGATCGAGTTGATCTCGCGATGCGATGTATTTGATATACTCTATCTCTTTAGTATTGATGATATGCAGTAGTACCTGAAGTGGTGTTTGTGGATGAAGTGCTAAAATCTGGATTAGCTTGGCATTGTGATGGTTTGGGTCATAAAGTGCTTTTTGTGTAGGTTCAAGAGAAAAAATCGTTTCTAAAAGTTCAGGATTTGTAGTATTTTCAACTGTATTGATAAGCCCAACATTTGAATACTGGATATTGTGGTTTGTTTCATACTCTTTATAAAAGCGTCGAATAAGTGCAGCTGTAACATCTCTGTTTGTATCGTTCTCAAAAAAATCTTCATTACCAAAACGATACAGTTTTACAAGGGATAAAAAAAGTGTATCGGTGATATAGTCATTTGTTAAGTAAGAGATGATGCGTTCTTGGTTATTTGATAGTTTGAGGCTCATTAAAAGTTTCTTTGGCTCTATTGCTACAGCTAGCTCTTTTTCAAATATATCTATATCGATAAAATCAACATCTGTTGTTTTATAGAGTTCTTGTATCTTTTCTTGTAAAGGAGTTGGCATAATTGCTCCTTCAACGATAAGAACTACATCTTGTTGATAGTGATCCAAAAGTGTAATATTATACTGTTTTAATAAAGAGTCAAGTTCATTTTTCTCAAATGCCCGTGTTTTACCAAAAAGTGCTATTTTTTTATTGTTATATTTTTGTAGATTCATAAAAGGATTATACAAGGAATTCTCTTAAGACTAAAAGAGGAAAAAAAGGTAATTTTGTGGGAAAAAGCTATACCAAGATAGCTTTTTTCTCTCCCTCTTTGATCTCTCCTATAAGATAGCTTCCCTCAGCTGTATTTAAAACATCTTCCACATCTTCAGGTTTAACAACAAGGATCATTCCTACACCCATATTAAATGCTCTAAACATCTCTTCACGCTCTACATGTTTGCCTATGAGCTCAAAGATAGGAAGTACTTTAATAGCGTCTTGTTGTACCTCTGCATAAAGATTATCAGGGAGGACTCTTGGAAGGTTCTCTACGATACCTCCCCCTGTGATATGTGCAAGGGCTACGATCTTGTCTTTGAGTGCTTTAAATGTTTTGACATAGATATTTGTTGGAGTGAGAAGTGTTTCGATAAGAGGTTTTCCTTCAAATTCATCTTCGAACTTCATTCCCATCTTTTCAAATAATACTTTTCTTGCCAGACTAAAACCGTTAGAGTGAAGTCCCGAACTTGGAAGTGCTATCAGTTTATGACCTGCTTCTACAAGGCTTACTCTATCCATCTCACTTTTTTCAGCAACTCCTACTGCAAACCCTGCAAGGTCATAATCATCTTCACTGTACATCCCCGGCATCTCTGCTGTTTCACCGCCGATTAATGCACATTCGCTTTGTTTACACCCCTCAGCGATCCCTGCTACTACATTTGTCGCGATCTCTACATCGAGTTTTCCAGTTGCATAATAGTCCAAAAAGAAACTCGGTGTTCCAAAGTTACAGATAAGATCGTTCACACACATTGCAACAAGATCGATCCCAACTGTATGGTGGATACCACTGTCAATCGCAAGTTTGAGTTTTGTTCCAACACCATCTGTTGCTGCTAAAAGTACAGGTTCTTTATACCCTTGTGGTAGCTCAAACGCTCCTGCAAAACTTCCTATACCACCAAGTACACCAGGTACTTTTGTTGCTTTTACCAGTGGTTTTATATTTTCAACGAAACTATTTCCGGCATCTATATCTACACCAGCATCTTTATAGCTTATCATCTTCACTCCAAATTTGTTTATAAGTGCGATATTGTATCAAATTCTTAATTTGAGGTTACTTATATGGGAAATTTTGCTATACTAATAAGAATGAAAACAGATAAAGCAGTCGCCCTTCAATACAATCAAGAAAAAAACAACGCTCCTAAAGTACTGGCATCTGGAAAAGGTGTTATGGCAGAGAAAATTATCCAAAAAGCAAAAGAGTTTGATATACCACTTTTTGCCAATGAAGCATTGGTAGAGAGTTTGATCGATCTTGATATTGACAAAGAGATCCCTTATGAGTTGTATCAAGCGGTTGTTGAGGTGTTTGTTTGGTTGGCAAAACAAGATAAAAAGGTATCGTATTGATCTCACAAGAGTCTATAGAGAGACTAAAAACACAACTTGATATCGTTGATGTGATAGGAAACTATATCGAGTTGAAAAAAGCGGGAGTGAACTTTAAAGCGCCGTGTCCATTTCATGATGAGAAGTCTCCTTCTTTTGTTGTTAGTCCTCAAAAACAGATATACCATTGTTTTGGATGTGGTGCCGGAGGGGATGCGATCAAGTTTGTGATGGACTATGAACATCTAAGTTACCCTGAAGCGATAGAAAAACTAGCTTCTACATATGGATTTACCCTTAACTATACTACAACACAAAAAACACATAATACCGATATCTTACAAAAGATAAATGAGTATTATCAGTCACTTTTACCACATCATCAAACAGCGATGGAGTATCTGCATAACAGAGGTGTTTTTGAAAACTCTATAGAGAAGTTTGGAATAGGGTATGCTCCAAGCTCTTCACAAACGCTCCAATGGATCAAAAGTAATTTTTTCTCAATGCAAGATGCACTTAAAGTTGGCATAATAGGAAGTGACGGACAAAAAAGTTATGCTCGTTTTATAGAGCGTATCACATTTCCTATCCATTCCAACAATGGTATGGTGGTTGGTTTTGGAGGTAGAACCATTAGTGGACATCAAGCAAAGTATATCAACTCTCCAGAAACACCATTTTTTAACAAATCTCGCCTTTTATATGCATATCATTTAGCAAGAAACAGTATCTATAAGAAAAAAGAGATCATTATAACTGAAGGGTATCTTGATGTAGTGATGTTGCATCAAGCCGGATTTGAAAATGCCGTGGCAACACTTGGAACGGCTCTTACAAAGGATCATCTGCCATTGCTTCGAAAAGGCTCTCCCCGTATTATTATGGCATATGATGGGGATAATGCAGGGATCAATGCTGCTTTTAAAGCAGCACATCTTTTGAGTGTAAGTGGATTTGATGGGGGTGTGGTGATCTTTGCAGGAGGAATGGATCCTGCCGATATGGTTAAAAATGGTGAGATAGCTCAGTTAGAAGAGATGTTCTTAGCACCAAAGCCATTTATAGAGTTTGTGATTGAAGTAATGTTACAACGATATAACTTAAATGATCCAAAAGCAAAGGAAATGGCACTTCATGAAGTAACAGGGTATTTAAAAACACTCTCTGCATTACTTCAAGAGGAGTATAAACCGTTTGTTGCTTCAAGACTTGGGATCTCTCCCTCATTGATCCGTTTACATGGTGGTAATGTTGCGATGCAAAATCATTTTCAGCATCATCAAAATGAACCAAAGGATCTGTGGGAGCTTACTTTAGTAAAGACACTTATAGAACATCCGGAGTTTATAGATACTGTTTTAAACGTGATCGATCCTTCATTATTACAGTTTCATAAAGAAGAACTTGATCTTGTTTTACAGGGAAAAACAGATCATCCAAAGATCGTAAGAATTGTTTTGGATGAAGAGATCAAGGCATTGGAAGATTTTGAGAGCTTGAAAAAAGAGCTCATCCCATTTTTGGTTCGTTACTATGAAAGGGAGTTAAAAAAGGTAAATTTCGATAAAAATATCGATTTTGCTAAAAAAGCTTTTCTTATTAGAAAATTTCGTGATAATATTGCACAATTAAAAAAAGGGGAACTTGTTTCCATAAGGTTATAAAAGATATGAAAGATTTTTTTCTACATTTTCACTTACTTGCCGCGATCGCATGGATAGGGGGATCGGTATTTTTGTTTGTTTTGGGAGTGACACTGCGAGACAAAAAAGCACAAAAAGAGGTTTATCCTCATATAGGTCCTATTTTTGGATACTTTGAACTTGTTGCACTTGGGATACTTTTAGTAAGTGGTATCGCTATGTTATATGAGTTCAATCTTGTTGATCTGATCTTTAGTGATGATGATACCAAGATAGTTCATCTTTTACGACTAAAACTTTGGATGGTGTTTTTTATTACTTTGGCAACAGCAGTACATTTTTATATAGCATTAAAGACAAACGGAAAAGAGAGAACAAAGATGCAGAATCTTCTTTCAAGAGGTTCCTCGATGTTTATTTTCTTTGTCAATTTGGCGATCATGCATTATGCTATAGTGATACGAAATATTTTAGGTTAGGGGTAGTATGAAAGCATTAGCACTTTTTAGTGGTGGACTCGATTCTGTTTTGGCGATGAAACTTATCATCGATCAGGGGATAGAAGTAACCGCGATAAATATAAATACAGGTTTTGGAAGTACAAAAGATAGACTTGAACATATGCAAAGTATGTGTGAACAAGTGGGTGCAAAACTTCGCATCATTGACATTCAAGATGAGTATCTTCAAGATGTACTTTTTGATCCTAAGTACGGATATGGTAAACATTTTAATCCATGTATAGATTGCCATGCAAAGATGTTTGAGGTAGCAAAACGGGTTATGGAAGATGAAGGAGCTTCGTTTTTGATTAGTGGCGAAGTGATGGGACAACGCCCGATGAGTCAAAACAAAGAAGCACTCCAGACTGTTTTGGATGCAAGTAACTGTGATGGATTGTTACTTCGTCCTTTAAGTGCTAAAAGACTTACTCCTACTATAGCAGAGATCAATGGATGGGTAGATAGGGAAAAACTTGAAGGGATCTATGGAAGAAGTAGAGACCGTCAGCTTGAGATGGCAAAAGAGTATGGGTTGAAAGATTTTGAAACTCCGGGGGGTGGGTGTTTGCTCACTGATGCAAATTTTGCTAAAAAGATGTGGGATTTTACCAAGTATGATACATTTGAGCGAAGTGATATCCCTGTTATGAAGTACGGCAGACATTTAAGGCTTCCTGATGGAGCGAAATTGGTTATCGGTCGTAATAAAGAAGAAAACCAACCTCTTCAAGAGATAGAGAATCCAAAATACTATCATATAAAAACAGTAGGCATTCCAGGACCCCACTCACTGTTAAGAAAAACAGCAACAAAAGAAGACAAAGAATTAGCAGCCCGTATCATCCTCACCTATACAAAAGCAAAACCAGATGAAAGATATACGTTGATGTTTGATGATGAGGAGATCGAAGCATCACCGTTTGAATCACGTGAAGCAATAAAACCATATACGATTTTATAAAAGGAAAAGTTTTATATTTCAGTAAACTTTTATTTTTTTTGCTTTAAACTTGATATATAACAAACTTATAAGAAGGCGATGTTATGTATCGAGAGAACTTTGATTTAGAAGTGGAAAAAACGGTAAAAGGCCTTCTACTAAGAACAAATAAACTTTCTAAAGCAACTATAATGCTTCTTTTGGGAAGTATGCTTTTTCTTAGCGGATGTAATAATGATAGTGGAG
>Ga0256843_1000773_pt1 | contig 26534 bp, 33 predicted proteins | sample AlvinellametaG_FD_191572 | JGI IMG/M metagenome (GOLD analysis project Ga0256843, IMG submission 191572) | Pompeii worm associated microbial communities from hydrothermal vent at the East Pacific Rise, Pacific Ocean - Alvinella | ecosystem: Host-associated > Annelida > Integument > Unclassified ... | reverse complement strand
TATAAAGAAAAGGGGTTATTTAGGGGTAGAAAAATTATGGTATAGAAAACTATAAATATCAGTAAAAATACTATAATAAAATTAAGAAAAATTGTCCTATTAAAATAAGCACGGATCGTGATGGAAACCCGATGTTTTGTTTACGTATACCTCGTCATCACAATCGCAAATTAAAATAAGCACGGATCGTGATGGAAACCAAAAGTAATACTGAATTTTTTATATAAACGATCATAAAATTAATTAAAATAAGCACGGATCGTGATGGAAACCTAATATCGTATCTGGAACATTACTCTTCGACATAATTAAAATAAGCACGGATCGTGATGGAAACCTCTTCCTACCAAAACTGGTATTATATTATTATACTATTAAAATAAGCACGGATCGTGATGGAAACCATTTTAGTTGTTATTTAATACTATGTTTTAATAGTATTAAAATAAGCACGGATCGTGATGGAAACGATTACTCTGACAGTGTTAAAACCGTGAGTAATAACATTAAAATAAGCACGGATCGTGATGGAAACATTTTTTAAAAAAGCGTTCTATAAAGTAGTCGAAGTATTAAAATAAGCACGGATCGTGATGGAAACTCTGGTAGGAACATTGTTACGAATGGGTTAATGTTTATTAAAATAAGCACGGATCGTGATGGAAACTTGTAATAAAATCGAATCATCTGAATTTCTTTCACAATTAAAATAAGCACGGATCGTGATGGAAACAAACATACTCAACGCACTTATCTATAACTGAACCACCATTCCTTATTAAAATAAGCACGTTTCGTGATGGAAATTTTTTTGACCTAATTGTTCCATAACTTTTTTAGCTGATTAAAATAAGCACGTTTTGTGATGGAAAGCTCCAACTAAGTAGGTGTGTGAATCTTATGGAAACATTTAAGTGTTAAAATAATCACATCTTGTAAAGAAAACATCTAAATTATATAATATTAAAATCAGATCCACTAATGAGAATAGAAACACTTCAACTTTGATGACTTTTCAAAGTGGTTATCTTTTAAAAAAATAGTTTTTCAAAATTTAAATTTTAAAGAATTTTTAAGCAAAAAAGTTGTCATATAATTATAAAAATCCAATTTATTTTCTTTTTTCAAATTCTGCATCGACAACTACGTGCCAAACTCCGGGAGCGTATTTTTTTACTTTATGGATGGAGTAATTAGTTAAGGAATAGTTATTTTTTTCAGCGTAGTATTTTAATCTTTCAATAGGTCGTTCTGTCATTATCTTTTCTGCAACAGTTTCGTGGTAGTGAATAATCCCCCTATCCTTTAAAAATTCAAAGGCCTTATCTAAAAATTTATGTGTTTTGTGCACATAACCCATTATTATCCTATCTGCAATATTTCCAAGTTTTACATTTCTATTATCAGAGTATATTGGAATTATATTGTTAAGGTTGTTAATCTTGATGTTTTCGCATAAATATTTATAAGATGTGGGGTTTTTCTCAATAGCGTAAATAGTTTTTGGTTTAGAATATTTAGCAAGGGGAATTGAAAAATAACCAATTCCTGCAAACATATCTACAACGACCTCCCCTTGTTTTCCTATCATGGCGATTCGTTTTCTTTCTCCAATGTTTCCCTGGCTCCACATTATCTTAGATACGTCAATTTTAAATAAACATCCATGTTCTTTATGAATGGTTTCTGTTTCATTACCATACAATAATTTTACATGTGGGGTTCTTAACTCTCCTGTTATCTGGGCAGTGTATCTTAAAATTGTTTTACATTTAGTTTTTTTAAGTATTTCTTCAATTTCATCAGAGGTTAGATCTTTTTTAACCACTACAATATCTCCAATTTTTTGATACTTTAATCCCATGATCTCATCCATCTACCAAAACATCATATATATCAAAAAACCAATCAAAGGAATTCCAAATATTGCCCAGATTAGTGGATTCCATCTTAGAACTTTTTCTCCATCGAAGGGAGGAATCGGTAGCATATTAAATCCTGCTAAAAATAAATTTATATAAAATCCATAACTACCTATTGAGTGAAGGAGAGAAATCCGTGGAGATATTAACATAAGAATATAAAATATAAATGCAAGAGCAACATTTGTTAATGGCCCTGCTAAGGCAATTTTTCCATTTTCCTCAGCTGTTAAGTAATCTTTATAGATATAAACCGCTCCTGGAGCTATGAATGTAAATCCAAGAAATATTTTAAGTATTAAAGCGATTAGTAAACCTTCATACCACGCTCTAAATTCACTCCAAGCACCGTATCTTCTTGCAACTGTTCTATGCATCAATTCGTGGAATATAAACCCACTACCCACAGCTATTAAGGAAATCAAAAAGATGGTAGGAGATAAATTAGGATAAGAGAATATAAACGCGATCGCTAACACAGACACAGTAAGATCTATAATTTCTTTTTCTGAAAATTTATACGATCCCATAATTTCACCACACAAATATTTTATTGTTTATGATTAAGCTTAGCTACCTTTTTATCTATTTTTCTTAAACTTAAATTTTTTAAGACGAAGCTTTCCTTTTCTCTTATTATTCAAGTTCCTTACATCTTTTTTAAGGACTTCTCCAAATATTAATCCAGTTATTAGCCCAGCTAAGTGAGATATATGAGCAATCCCTGTTTTAAACGAATATGGAAGAAGTATTAAATCAATCAATGCAAATAATCCAACAGCCACTCTTATACTTATAGGCACGGGTATTGGAAAGATCACAACTTTTAATCGAGGATGTAAAATAGCTAATGCCCCCATAACTCCAAAGATCGCTCCTGAGGATCCAACCGATGGGAGATAGCTTCCAGTTATATGGCAGTAGAGTATATATGCCAAATTTCCGACTATTCCTGATATTAAAAATACAAGTATATATTTTTTCGCTCCAATTAATCTCTCCAAGTATGTTCCAAAAAAGAATAAGACGAACATATTCAGCAAAAGATGAGTTATAGTGGCATGCATAAAAATGCTTGTTATCAATTGCCAAGGCATAGAAAAAGCCATATTTGGATATAATGCAAAATAAAGATACATCTGAGGAAATATCTTGCTTAATATAAACATAACTACGCATATTCCAATTATAATAAAGTTTATCACTTTTCCTCCCCCACGAACGTTGAGATTCATTTTTATAGACATTAGATTTTCTATTATTTGTTTTTCTATTTTTTCATTTATACTTTCACATTAACTTTTATGAATTATTGTTTTATTGAACTCAACTTTTATAAAACATTTACTAAATAATTTTGTATAAAAATTAGATTAAACAATTAAATGAGTATCAATAAAAATCAATAGAAATTAAATTAAAAGGTGTAAAGTTTATGAATTTAAATACCAAAGGATTGTTGCCTGAACATATGGAGCATAGAGGAAAGTTAACGTTAAAAGAAAATTTAAAAATAGTCGAAAATATTTTAGAACAGAGAAAAATTCCAGAAGTTGGAATAGATGAAGAGCATATAAAACTTCTTTTAAGATTATTATCATTTATGGATACTGATAAAGATCCAAATGTAATTCAGATAGGAGAAAGAGAAGCGAGAGTTTATACGAAACTTCAAAGAGAAAGTGTGTTTGATTTCTGCCATGGTGTCGGAAGAAGCGGAAACTTGACAGATCCTCAACCAAAAGCTCCGGGAGCAAGTGCAATGTATAAATTAACTAATAAAATATTAGAAAGTTTTTTAAAGGTTTTAGGTTTGAAGGTAAATGCAATAGCAACTCCCGTAGCGACGGGAATGAGTTTGGCTCTCTGCCTCTCTGCCTCTCGGAAAAAATATGGATCTAATGTAGTTATCTACCCCTATGCATCTCATAAAAGTCCAATAAAAGCCACATCATTTATTGGAATGCGAATGAGATTGGTGGAAACTGTCTTAGATGGGCATATTGTTAAAGTCGATGTTGGAGAGATTGAAGATGCAATTAAAAGGGAAATAAAAGATAAAAACAACCCTGTTGTTTTAAGCACGTTAACTTTCTTCCCGCCAAGAAAGAGTGATGATGTTGTAGAGATTTCAAAAATTTGCGATGAGTATGAGATTCCTCACGTGATAAACGGTGCCTATGCGATTCAGAACTTTTATTATATAGATAAGTTGAAAAAAGCATTAAAGTATAGAGTAGATGCTGTTGTCAGTTCATCAGATAAAAATCTCTTCACACCGATCGGAGGGGGGATAGTTTACACAAAGGATGAAGAGTTTTTAAAGGAAATCTCTTTAACGTATCCTGGTAGGGCCTCTTCAAATCCAGTGGTTAATATATTAATATCCCTATTAGCTATTGGAAGTAAAAACTACATATCACTAATGAAGCAACAAAAAGAGTGTAAAAAACTTTTAGACGATCTTCTTGAAGACCTGGCACGTAAAAAAGGAGAAATACTTTTACAAGTTGAAAATCCAATATCTTCATGTATAACAACTAAAAAAGATCCTTTAGATGTGGCAGGGAAATTATACAATCTTAGAATAACAGGACCTCGGGGAGTTAGGAAAAACGATCATTTTGGAACTTGCTACTTGAAAGAGTATCCTTATAACTATATTGTAGTGAATTCAGCAATAGGAGTTAAGAAGGAAGATATATACTTGGTTGTTGAAAAACTAAATAGTGTTTTATAATAATAAAAGAATATCAAACTTAAAAATACCTTCAATGTGATACTATGGAACTGGAAGAAGATAATAAAAAATTAACGTTATGGGAAGCTGTATCAATGGCTGTCGGTGTAATGATTGGAGCGAGTATATTTTCTATTTTTGGTGTTGGAGCACAGATTGCTGGTAAAGATTTACCTGAAACCTTTGTATTATCTGGAATATACGCTCTTTTAGTCGCTTATTCATATACAAAACTCGGATCAAAGATCATCTCTGATGCTGGTCCTATTGCGTTCATTCATAAAGCAATTGGGGATAATATCATCACAGGGGCGTTAAGTATTTTGTTATGGTTAAGTTATGTTATCTCAATATCGTTATTTGCAAAGGGATTTGCTGGCTACTTTTTACCTCTAATCGGGGCACAGATCAACTCTTTTAACTATGCATTAGCTGAAATTGGCATAGTTGCATTTTTCACTGCGTTAAATTTCTTTGGTTCTAAGGCGGTGGGAAAGGCAGAGTTCTTTATTGTTTTAACTAAACTTACAATTCTTGGACTGTTTATATTTGCTGGATTATTAACTCTTCACATCTCATACTTAGTTCCAGATACATCCATATCCGGAATTGAGGGAATGCTTTTTGCTTCTGCAATATTCTTTCTCTCATATATGGGTTTTGGAGTTATAACAAACGCTTCTGAGCATATAAAAGATCCTAACAAGAACGTTCCGAGAGCAATATATTTAAGCATATTTTTAGTTATGTTTGTTTACGTTGGTGTGGCAATATCTGCAATTGGAAACCTTCCAATAGATGAATTAATTAAAGCAAGTGAAAATGCCTTAGCAGTTGCGGCAAAACCATTTTTAGGAGATCTTGGATTTTTATTAATATCTATTGGAGCGTTATTTTCAATTTCATCGGCTATGAATGCTACAATATACGGAGGAGCCAATGTCGCTTACTCATTAGCAAAAGATGGGGAACTTCCAAAATTTTTCGAGAGAAAGGTGTGGTTTAAATCTACTGAGGGGTTGTATATAACCTCATCCCTCGGTGTTCTATTTGCTCTGCTTTTTAATATGGAGGGTGTTGCCTCAATAACCAGTGCAGTTTTTATGGTAATCTATCTTTTTGTCATCCTCTCTCACTACCTCCTTGTTGATGAAGTTGGTGGTAGGAAGGAAATAATCATTTTTAGTTTTTTAGTTGTTTTAGGGGTCTTCATGCTCCTTCTTTACTATCAGTGGGAAGTTCACAGAATAGTGTTCTATGGAATAATTCTTACCTTCGCGTTTGTTATAGCATTTGAAGCAGTTTACAGAAAGATAACAAAAAGAAAGTTTTCAATTCTTCATTAGTCCTTAATTACGTTTTAAATTCAACTAAATTCCATATCGGATGGTAAATTGCTTTATAAACCTCTCTTGCAAAGTTTAAAAATCCTGAGAACCCTGCAAAAGGATAAAAATCTTGAGGAAATGATAAAAATGGAATCCCAAATTTTAATGCCATGTATTTTTCCTTAGTTCCTCCAATAAATAAATCTGGCTTTTTATGTCTAAATATAAGCTCTAAATCAATTTTTGAGGCGTCATCTACTAAGATAGTATCTTCCCCAACATTTTTATAGGCCTCTAAATAATCCTCCAAACATCCAAATTGCGATCCAACAGAAATAACTTCCATTTCCAAATCTTTAAATGCAGAACTTAACATTCCGATCTTTGAAGCACCCATAAATATTCCGACCCTTTTTCCTTTCAATTTTTTTGTATAAAACGATATATCTTCCTTAATCCTGCTTAATTCTTCATCTATTACTTTTTTTGCTATATCTTCAATATCAAAAAACTTTGCAATTTTTATAATTGAGTTTTTAACATTAGTCAATCCTATAAATGAGATTTTTATCTGTGGAATCCCATACCTCTCTTCCATATAGTCAGCAAGATACTTTCCAGTTCTACCACAGTGAACAAGGTTTAGTTTGGCATTTTTTGAATCCTTAATATCTTCTATAGAGCAATCTCCCGTAAATGTTGCAATAACCTCAATACCTAATTTTTTTAGTATATTCTCAATAACTTTCGACTCTCCACAAACATTATACTCTCCAATGATATTAACTGTCCGTTTTTCTTTATATTCTTTTTTAAACCTCCCCTCTTTTATTATAGTGGAAAGTGCCTTCATTGCAATTTCATGACCTTTTGCCTGATGATAACCACAAAATCCAGGACAAAAAATTGGGATCACTGGAATTCCCAGGATCTTCTCTGCTTTTTTACAGACCGTTTCTACATTATCTCCTATCAATGCAACAACACAGGTTGCGTAAACGAATATTGCATCTCCTCCAAGTTCTTCATAAGATTCAATTATAGTCCGATATAACTTTTTCTCTCCTCCATAAACTACATCTTCTATTTGCATATCAGTAGATACAATATTATATGTCTTTTTTCTAACATTTTGGCCATAAAAAGCACATCCTATTGGGGCATGAACTATATGTATCGTGTTTTTTATAGGGGCTAAGATCCATCTTGCTCCATAGTAAGGACAGCTTCTTTGATTCACAATGCCCGGAGAACTTCTTTTATCAAATTTAGGAATTCCTTCTTTTTTTAATGTTATTTTAAATGGCAGAATCTTTATCTCACTCATAATATCTCCTTTAATATATCTACTAATTTTTCGTAGTTTTTAAAATTCTCGTTTGGTGGATGTAGAATGTACAACTCCCCATTTCTAAAAATTCTAACTCCCAATATCTCTCCTTCGCTGGTTTCCATCACAACCTCATAATCCCAATGTTCATAATCACAAATTAAAGATAACGTGTCAACTATCCCTATTTTCCCATCTTCATCCTCAATTTCGTATATATGGCCATAGTTCCCAATCAATTCTGAATATAACTTAAAATTTTTATTTTTGACAATTATCTCCTCAGTTTCGCCTTCCTTACATCTCACAACAAATTTATCTCTTGTTAAATGTTTCATTAAATAATGTTCTACAATCTTTCCCTTGGATATGTTTTTAAAATAAGGATCGATAACTACAACATGATTTTTTTCATTTTCTAACACTTCTTTAATCTTAATATCCTTTAATATAGTGAAAATACTCGATTGATTTGCAGAATAAGATGTTAGGTCTTTAAAGAATGATGGAAGATAAACTATTGATAAATCAAATTTTGCAATGTCAATTTTATTAAATGGAATAAATAAGCAATCTTCTGCATTATATGATGTAATATTATCGAGTTTTTCTCCAATAAACTGTATTTCCATAACAATCCCTCATTGATCGTTGTGCTGATATATTCACTCTAAAATCTTCTTTAATAATATATAAAACTTACGGTATTAGGTTTCCTACTTCCTTACAAAACAAACAAAATAGCAAAATATAAAAATAATAAATAAAAGAAATGAAAAAATGCTTCCAAAACTCATATGTAAGTTATCTTACTTCAATATGATAAAATAAGAATAACAACATTCTTTTATATAAAAAAATTAAAACTAATGAATTAAATTCCTAAAAACAGAATAGGGGAGAGAGTGATTGCAATGGAAAAACAAACATGTAAAAAGGGAATTGATAGCACGTTTGTATCTGCACTTTATTATAGTATTAATAAGGCAATCTACGACGTTATTGGAGAAGGGGGAAAGGTTTTAGGAAGGAGAGCTTCTTATGAAATGATAAAAATGCTTAAAGATCTTGGATATTTAAAAGAGAACATGAGTAATGAAGAGATAGAGGACTTGTTTGTCAATGTTTTTGGTCTTTCTGAGGGTTTGGGTATAAACGAAGATGATAAAACAGTAGTATTCGAGGTTATAAAGCCAACATTAGACCTGTTTTTAAAAAGATTGATGGAAGAGAACCTAAAACCCTACGTATGTCCGTTCATGTATTTACTATCCGAAATATATGGTTATAGTAATGGATGTCGACTAATGCTTTCAGATGTAATTCCTGAGAGTGAAGAGATGGTAAAACTTGTATTTAAAAAAATTTAGATGATGAAAAGTATATTAAATATAGCAGAATAATATAATAATATATAGGAATATAAAGTATATATTTAGAAAAATATAATTTGACATATTAAAATATGTGATAATATGAAAGTAGTGTTTATCTACCATAAAGACAATCAAAGGATGGAAAAATTCTACAAACATTTAATTAATGAGCCAAGTTTCTGTAGGATCTGTGAGGACTGCAATAATTGTAGAGGAAATTGGAGTTTTAAAGATGAAGTAAAAAATATCGTTATAGATAACGTCTATGAGGAGTTTGTTGACGATCCTTATCAGTATCTACCAGATCTACCTGAGGGAGATGTATGCATTGCCCAACTTCATGAAGATCTTTTATATGAACTACCTCTTATTTTAAAAGAAAAGAATTATAAAGCACTTATTGTTCCCTCAGAAACGCCACACGATTTATCATTAGCACTAAGAAGAGATCTAAACAAGTTCTGTGATAAATTTAATATTGAGTTTGAGAATCCAAAACCATTCTGCTCCCTTGAGAAAAAAGATGAAAAACCATTTATAAAACAGTTTATTGAACACTTTAAGATAGGAAAACCAGAACTTGAAGTGATTGTAAAAGATAACAAAATTGAAGATGTTAAGGTTAAAATATCATCCCCCTGTGGAGAAACGTTTTATATTGCTAAAAGATTAATAGGAAAAAACTTAAAAGATATTAAAGAAGAAATTGCGAATGCTCATCATAATTATCCATGTTTGGCAAGTATGGAAATGGACAAAGAGTTGGGAGATACAATATTGCATAAAGCAGGATATATTGCCATTAAATCAGTTGAAGATGGAATAAAAAAGGTCTAATTTTTGCTTTTTGTTTATTTCTATTTTTATTTTATTTTTAGGTTATATTTTTAATTAATTTTTTAGGTTTGGTTTAATAAATACTATATATTCATAACATCCTATATTCGAATATGTTTGAAAATATAGACCATAAAATTTATATAGGTGTTTTCTAATACTATTATGTGTAGTAAAAAAGATACACATAACATAACTTACCTTCAGGTGAAAAAATGAGAAAACTCTTGATCGCAATATTAGGTTTAGCAATTATCGGAGCAGTGTTTGCATTCCCACCATGGATGGAACAACAAACTCAAAGCTATGAACCAATAAATCCAGAAGAAATTCTAAAAAATGCAGAGATAATCGAACATACAACTCCTTTCGGATATGAAATTAAACAGTTGGAAGTTGATGGAAGAATTGTGGGAGTTCTATGGGATAATGTTGATCTGGATAAAGTAGAAGTTGGAAAACCCTTCGAAACTCCATTCGGAGAGAAATATCCTCTATACTATAACGGAGAATTAGTAGGGTTTATATTCACAAACCACCCAACACCACACTACTGCGGATGTGGAATGTGCTGGCAATGTCAACAATAAAAAATAGACAAAAAATAAATCAACGTTTTGGTGATTCCTATGCCAATATGGTGCTGTAATTACACATTCTTCCCAATACCCTTTTTCTTTTGGATGTTTTGGATAATATTCTGGATGATCATTATATTTACTGCAATCATCATTGTATTATCGGTTATAAAATTAATATTAAAAGGTAATACTAAGAAAGAGGAAAAAGTATATATTCCAGAGGATAAAAAATAAAAATATTGAGGTGATACGATGAGGAAACTGCTATTATTATTTCTAATGGCAGTTGCATTTTTGGTAGGATCTGTATCAGCAACAGACGTGGTTTTGGTGAGTGATAATGCAGCAGATCAGTGCACAGCGTTGGAAGTGGCAGATGCTCTAAATGCAACAGTTTTCACAACAACCTGGGGAATATACAATGAAAGTTTAGTAAATGAGATCGAAAACCTAAATCCAGAGAAGGTTATAATAATTGGAGGACCATTAGCGGTGGTTGAAAACTACACAATTGCATTAGAAAACGCAGGAATAACAGTAGAGAGAATAGGAGGAACCAACAGGTATGAAACAAATGCTAACGCAACATTAACCTTCCAAAACCAATTCAGACATATGTTTGGAGATAACGCAACAGCATGCGTATGTTATGGATTTGATGACATTGCATTAAACGAAACAATGCAGAAGGTCAGAAACAGAAGTTGCTTACTCTTATTAACAAACGGAACCAATTTAAGCGTAGAGCCACAAAAACTACAATTAAGAATAAACAAAGTTGAGATCATAGAAAATCCAATATGTCCATTCTGTAATTATTCAAAAGTTATGATGCAGTTAAAGAGACATGGAATAAATATCTCAGTTGAACAAATTTCAGAAGAAAGAGTTAGATTAATGCTCCAAAATAGGATAAGATTAATGGAAAGAAAAATTGAGATGTTAAAGAAAATGGGCGTCAATACAACAGAATTAGAAGAGAAATTAAAAGAAGCAGAACAATTAATGGAGCAGAACAAACTTCAAGAAGCATACAGAATAATGATCCAGCTTCAAGAAGAACAGATGGTAAAAGTTAAACTACATTTGCATCCAAACTGGGGAGAAATGAGACGAGGAAGTCCTCACCAAAATCCCAACCCAACTGAAAATCCAGTTGGTAAGATGGGAGAAAATGGCCATCATCAAAGAATAAATACAACTACGGCAAGAATAAACCAATAAAGCAAAATTTTTTACTTTCTACTTTTTTTACTTTTTATTTTTAATTATTTTTTAATGCGAGGGTTATGCATATAGATGTCTCAACCATCATATAAGGTGATTGGAATGAAAAAACTAATTGCAATAACATTGGCAACGTTGATCCTAACCTCTGTTCTATTATCCGGATGCACAAGTCAAAACACCACATCTACAAATGCAAATACAATAACAACTGCAACCGGAAAAGGAAATTTTAAAGGAACCTTGGTTAACTCCAATGGAAATATAAACGACACTCTAATGCTTGAATACATAAAATCAATGCCAAAACAGCCATTAAGCGAACAAGAAAAAGAGGGACTAATAGAAATGAGAGAAGAAGAAAAATTGGCAAGAGATGTTTACTTAACTTTATATGAAAAGTGGAAACTTCCTATCTTTAAAAATATTGCTGAAAGCGAAGAAACTCACACAACCGCTATAAAATATCTCTTAGAAAAATATAACATCCCAGATCCTGTAAAAAATGATAGTGTAGGAGCGTTTTCAAATCCAAAATTCGAAGAACTTTATAAAAAACTCGTTGAAGAAGGAGACAAATCAGTAGTCGATGCTTTAATTGTGGGGGCTACAATAGAGGACTTAGATATTGCCGATCTTCAAAAATGGATAAACGAAACTGACAATGAAGATATAAAATTTGTCTATGAAAACCTTATGAAAGGTTCAAGAAACCATATGAGAGCATTTGTAAGAATGTTAAATAGATACGGAGCAAATTACACGCCAAAATATATAAGTAAAGAAGAATTCGAACAAATAATAAACAGCAATACAGAAAGAGGACTGAATCAACAATAACTCAAAAAGACATAAAACCGAAATAATAAAATAATAAAATATATTAAAGTGATAATATGAATAGAGATAAATTTTTATCTGGCTTTTTTCTCTCTTTAATTTTTATTTTCCTTATTACAACATCTTTTGCTTGGAATGACTGCCCATATGGAAGAGTTAACTGCACATACCCTGGAGAATGTGGAAGATACATAGATACCAATCACGACGGAATCTGCGATCACAGCGAGCCACCTCCTACAACCGAAACGGAAATCCCATCAACAAATAACACTGAAGAGGAAGATGTAGATAAATACATTGAAATATCAGGAAAAGAGCTAAAATCATTAACAATAGAACAAGTTTGCAAAAAATATGGTATAGATCCTAACTGTTTAAAGAAAAAACTTCATGTAGATGTCCCAGATGACACTACATTCGAAGAACTTAAAGAGAAATACGGAATCACACCGGGAGTAGCAAAAGAAGCAATATTAGAGTGTATGATAGAAGAAGGGAAAATAAAAACCAACACATCTAACATTAACTCCTCTAAAATAGACGATGAAAAAAAACCTGAAACGTTGTTGGATAAAATAATATCATTCCTATTCTCTACAATAAATGTTAGAGATTTGCTGTTTGGGTGGTTGTAATGGATAAGATACAGATACTAAGAAAAATATCGCAAATCTTCTTTTTTATATATTTTATATTTCTGACAAGTTTTTGTTTATGTTTCTTTGGGTTAATAGAAAAATTTATATTAAAAGGAAGCTTAGGAGACCTTGCCATTAAATTAGCAGTATTTATAATTCTCACACTTCTATTTGGAAGGGTCTTTTGTGGATGGATGTGTCCTCTCGGATTTTTATTTGAATTATCTTACAAATTACGCCTGAAAATATCTAAAAAACGTAAACTTCCAGCGATAAATGAAAAGATCCATAAAAAATTACTATATTTTAAGTACGTTGTTTTAGTGCTTTCTCTAATCTTAACTTACTATCTCTCAATCTATGCATTCTGCCAAATTTGCCCAATAGGATTTTTAACCAACCTCTACGGAACAGTAATATCTTTAATTATATTAATGACTTTTTTGATAATATCTTTCTTTGTCCCTATGGCATTTTGTAGATATTTCTGCCCCTTGGGAGCTTTTTTGAGTATATTTTCAATAAAACCCCTATTTCAATTAAAAACTAACGAAAAATGTGTTAAGTGTAGGTTGTGTGAGTTTAAGTGCCCAATGCAAATAAAAATAACTGAAAAAATCGACCAAAAAGAATGCATAAGATGCTTCGAATGTAAAAGCAGTTGTAAAAAAGATGCGATTTCTTTTAATATTCCTTTAAAATAACCATTCTTTTTACTTTATTTATTATTTTATTTTTTATTTTTATTTTAGTTCTAAATTTACACCCATTACAATTACAATAGTATTCTTAAAAAATGCAAAATTTTTATTAAAAATTATGTATGATCTCTCAATGTTGAATTTAATTTTTATATTTCTATTTCTTAAATGTCTGGTTAAAAATATATTTATACATCCGTCCTCAGAAAAAATTATAGTAAGTAAAAAGTAAAACAAAAATAGCGGTGATTTTATGGATAAACTGCAAACATTTAGAAAAATATCTCAAACAATCTTTTTTATAAGAGCGTTAATATTGGGCAATTTGAATATACTTGCATTCGTATTAAATTTTGTAGTTGGCAAAGGAGCTTACTACATGCTAAGATATATAGGGGTGATCTTGGCCATTTTATTTGGAAGGGTTTTTTGTGGATGGATCTGTCCATTCGGATATTTATTTGAGCTTTCTTATCGCTTAAGAGCCAGATATTCCAAATTAAAAAAACTTCCAACATTAGATGAAAAGATACATTCTAAACTTATATATCTGAAATATATCTCTCTATTAGTGGTTATCTTAATATTCTCACTTGGAATAAAAGTAAATCATACATTAACTATTGCAGTTATAGTTTTAACTATATTTATAATTTTAAGCTTCATATACCCAAGATTCTTTTGTAGATACTTCTGTCCAGTGGGGGCACTTTTAAGTATATTCTCTTACTTTTCCATATTTAGATTAAAACTTGATGAAGAGAAATGTGTTAAGTGTAGGTTGTGTGAGTTTAAGTGCCCAATGCAAATAAAAATAACTGAAAAAATCGACCAAAAAGAATGCATAAGATGCTTCGAATGTAAAAGCAGTTGTAGAAAAAATGCAATAACTTATACTCCAATCTTCAAAAAATAAGTATAAACAAATTGATGGATTGATAAATATGCAAATTGACAGATTAAAGTAATTTATATATATTGTTAAAACAAAATGTAATTAATGTGGTGTATGTTGTAGTGGGGATGTCAAATTTGGGAGGGGTGTTTATATACACAACGTTGAAATTCGAATGGTTAAGTTATTATACATGATATAAAATAAAATAAATATCGGATTTGCCAAACTAATAACATCCTACTTGAATAAATAAAAACTGATAAAAAATTAAACTTAAAATCCTAAATAAATCCGTAAAAATAAAGATAAAAAGGTGAGAAGATGAAAGCAGATGCAGTAAAAATAGCCGATGGTGTATATTGGGTGGGGGTATTAGATTGGGATATAAGAATGTATCATGGATATACATTAAAAGGAACTACATACAACGCTTACTTGGTCTTTGGAGATGAAAAAGTTGCTTTAATAGACAACACATATCCAGGAACATCCGCTCAAATGTGGGGAAGAATAAAAGACGCTTTTGAAAAAGAAGGAAGGGACTTTAAAATTGATGTAATCGTTCAAAACCACGTAGAGAAAGACCACTCTGGGGCTTTACCTGAAATACACAAAAAATTCCCAGAAGCACCAATATACTGCACTGAGGTAGCAGTTGAAGGACTTAAAAAGCACTACCCATCATTAAAAGACGCTCCGTTTAAAGTTGTTCATACAGGAGATACCGTTGACTTAGGAGGTAAAACATTTACATTCTTAGAAGCTCCTCTATTGCACTGGCCAGACAGTATGTTCACCTTCTACAACGAAGGAGGAATTTTATTCTCAAACGATGCATTTGGGCAACATCTCTGCTTCCCAGCACACAAGAGATTTGACACAGACATCCCAGAATACGTTTTAATGGACGCTAACAAAAAATTCTATGCAAACTTAATAACTCCACTCTCAAAACTCGTCTTGAAAAAATTCAAAGAAGTTATAGAACTTGGATTATTGGAAAAGATCAAAATGATCGCTCCATCTCATGGACAAATATGGACAGATCCAATGAAAGCAATAACATCCTATCAGGACTTTGCTACTGGTAAAGCAGCTAAGGATAAAGCAGTTATTGTTTATGATACAATGCACTATTCAACCCAAAAGATGGCCCATGCATTTGCAGAGGGTTTAATGAGTGAGGGAATTGATGTTGTAATGTATTTCTTGCACTACGATGAGAGAAGTGAGATTGTTAAAGATATATTGGATGCTAAGGCAGTTCTCTTCGGAATTCCAACGATATATGATGAGCCATATCCATCCATTGGAGATATTATCTACTATTTAAGAGGATTAAAGTTTAACAGAACTGGATTTAAGAGATTGGCAGTTACATTTGGTTCAATGGGAGGAGAAGGAGGAGCAGTAGCTAAAATTGCTGAGGACTTAGCAAACTGTGGGTTTGAAGTTATAAACCAGTATGAACTCTACTACGTCCCAACAGAGGATGAATTAACAAACTGCTACAACATGGGTAAAGAATTAGCTAAAAAAATTAAAGAAATGAAAATAGAATAAAATAACCAATCTTTATAACCTTATAATCTCTTTTTTGGGAGATTTATTATTTAATTATTATCGTCTTTTATTATTAACTAATTTCTTTTAATTTCTTTTAGTTAGGTTTTTAGTTTTAAAGTTCATTTTTTATTCTGTATCTTCGTATATTTGAATTAGTAAGAATAATTTTTCTTATTACCCAATTAACAATATTAAAAGATGCAAAAGAATATATATAATCGATGGTAAATTTTTGAGGGTATTAAATAACCTACCACGATATTCGTAGGAGTAATTACTAATACTCCCTAAAAACATACAGAAGATTAAAAATAAAAACAAAAAACAAAAAAATGTTTAGAGGGATAAATATGGAGAGGAAAGAGATAATAAAATGGAGTAAAGATTTTGAGACGGGGATTAAAGCATTTGATGATGAGCATAAGTTTCTTGTTAAAACACTCAACGATATTTACAACCTATTAAATGAAGGAAAAAGAGACGAAGCAAAAGAACTTTTAAAAAGAAGAGTTGTCAACTATGCTGCAAAACATTTTAAGCATGAAGAAGAAATAATGGAAAAATACGGCTATCCTGATTTAGAGAGACATAAAAAAATTCACGAGATCTTTGTTAAAACAGTTATTGAAAAACTACTACCAAAGATCGAAGAAGGTTCAGAGGAGGATTTTAGGAGTGCTTTATCCTTCTTAGTCGGATGGCTTACCATGCATATAGCAAAACCAGATAAAAAATACGGAGAATGGTTTAAAGAAAAAGGAATTGTCATCGAAGAGGAAGCCGTTGAAATTGACTAAATTTTGAATTAATTAATCACAAATTTATCGAATTTCGAACCATTAACAATATATAACCGTAATTATTATTATATTAATTGTCAACAAAAAAACAAAATTAAAATTACAAAAAAACATCAAAACGTATATATAACTAAACCAATATAAAAAATAATACAAAAACATTAATTTATCCAAACTAAAAGAAGATAAAAACTAAAATAAGGTGAGAGCATGGAATTGGAGTTAATAAACGAACACAAAATAGGAGTAACAAAAGGAACAGAGTTAGAGAAAGAAGTTCAAGCAAACTTTGAGGGGGAGTGTAAAGAAGTGGGGATCTACTTAGCAATGGCAAGACAAGCACAGAGAGAAGGTCTTCCAGAAGTTGCAGAGGTCTTAAGAAGAATTGCAATGGAAGAAGCAGAACACGCTGCACACTTTGCTGAAATGAATGGAGTAATTTCTGAAAATCTAAAAGAAAATATAGAAATGATGTTAAAAGGAGAATGTATGGCAAACAAAGAGAAAAAAGCAGCTGCTAAAAAAGCAAAAGAGTTAGATATAGATCCTGCTCATGACTTCTTCGATGAGTCAAGTAGAGATGAAGCAAGACATGCAAGAATGTTAAAAGGAATTTTAGACAGATACTTCAAATAAATCTTAAAAAATTTTTTATTTAGTTTTTATTTTTTAATTTTGTATTGAAGATTATAACTAAATGATGATTTTGAATATAAAATATTACTCACTTTTATTGTTTTGCATCTATTAATTTTTTAATTTGTTTTATTTATTACTCAGCATATTTAGGATATTGATTTTATGTTTAAACTGTTATTTGCCGAAAAAAGGTGAAAAATATGCGAGTTGAGCTTAAAACAAAAGATATGAAGGAATTTTATAAAATATTCAGCGAAAGTGAATTTATAATAACTGATGACAGTAAATTAATAAATGAAACAGTAAGTTATTTAAAGAAAAAATATGAAAACAATACAAAAAAGAAAAAATTAATTCCATTAGATTTATTTAAAGCCATTGTCCTAATTATGATGAAAAAGATCAAAGAATTAGACAGCGAGATAACATTATACGACATTGGTTATGAATTTGGAAAACACCTAAATCCAAAAAAATACAGCGATTTAAAAAAATTTTTCAAAGAAAATAACTTAGGAACTCTAAAAGTGGATAGCAGAAAACCACTGATTTTAAAAGTTGAAAACTGTTCTTTTTGCGAAGATCTAAGTTTTGAAGAACCAATATGTTATTTTGATGCCGGTTTAATAGCAGGAGCTTATGAATGTATCTTAAAAAAACCTGTTGTTGTTGATGAAATAAAATGCATGGCAAGAGGAGATGACGCTTGCTATTTTAAAGTTGAAGTAATAAAATAAACAAAATCTTCTTTCTATTTTCGGAGAAAATATCTCTTTCTCATTATTTCTTTTTCATTCTCCATTTTATTATTTTATTTAAATACTATAATACGATTATCGAACTTTACATTTAAAATATTGTAATAAAGTATAATGGAAAATGATATATAGTGCCAAATAAAAAAATAAAAAATGACAAAAATAGTCCCAACTTACTAATTGATCGGGTGGATCAAATGGTAATCTATGCTCAAAAAGATATTAGCAATGATTTTATTAAAGAAATTATAAAGACAGGGGAAATTCTTGGGGAAGGGCATGTTTCCTCTTTTAAAGCATGTTATCAATGCGGAACATGCACAGGAAGCTGTCCAAGTGGAAGAATAACCGCTTTTAGAACAAGAAAATTAATAAGATATGCCCAATTTGGAATGAAATCTGCAATAATAGACAGCGAAGATCTATGGATGTGCACAACCTGCTATGAGTGTTATGAAAGATGTCCAAGAACAGTTAAGATAACAGATATAATAAAAGTTTTAAGAAATATTGCTGCAAGAGAAGGGAAAATGGCTGAGGCACATAAAAAAACTGCCTTATATGTTTTTAAGACAGGACACGCTGTTCCAATCAATGACCAAATAAAAAAAGCAAGAAAAGAAATTGGTTTAACTGAAATTCCTCCAACAACCCACAAGTATCCCGATGCCTTAGAGGTAGTTAGGGGGATTATGAAAGACCTAAGATTTTGTGATATGGTCGGAATCTGCACAGAAACAATGCAATTAAAACCAATGGAATGGAAAGATATGTCAGAATAAAAATAAATCCTAACTAAAAGGTTAAAAAATAAAAAAGGTGTTTTAATATGGAATTCGTGTTCTTTTTGGGGTGTATTGCTCCAAACAGATACCCCGGCATTGAAAAAGCCACATACATAACAATGGAGAAACTTGGAATAAAATTACATCCCTTTGAAAAGGCATCTTGCTGTCCAGCTCCGGGAGTTTTCGGTTCTTTTGACTTGAAAACTTGGCTAACCTTAGCAGCAAGAAATCTATGCATGGCAGAGGAAGTTGAAATGGACATCTTAACCATATGTAATGGATGCTATGGCTCGCTATATGAAGCAGATCACTTACTAAAAGAAAACGAAAAAGCAAGAAAAATGGTGAATGAAATACTCTCCAAGTATGGATTAGAGTATAAAGGGAAAGTTAGAGTTAGACACTTGCCAGAGGTCTTATACTACGATTTAGGAGTTGATAGAATTAGAGAAGAGATAACAAATCCATTAAATGTAAATGTAGCAGTTCATTATGGTTGTCATTATTTAAAACCAACGGATATTAAAAAATTAGAGAGTTCAGAAAGGCCGAGATCTTTTGATGAGCTTGTAGAAGCACTTGGAGCAGTGTCGGTCAATTATAAAGATAAAAATATGTGCTGTGGAGCCGGTGGAGGAGTTAGAGCAAGAAATTTAGATGTTGCCTTAAAAATGACTAAAACAAAGTTGGAAAATATAAAAGAAGCAAAAGCTGATTGTATAACAGAGGTTTGTCCATTCTGCCACTTACAGTTTGATAGGGGGCAGGTAGAGATAAAGGAGAGGTTTGGAGAGGAATACAACATTCCTGTGATACACTACTCTCAATTACTTGGGCTTGCAATGGGAATGTCTCCGAAAGATGTTGCTTTGGACTTACACTTTATTCCAACAGATGAGTTTATCAAGAAAATAGATGGGCATTAAAATTTTTATTCAAAAAATTTAGAAAGTTATATATACTGTCTAATATCAAAATATAATATAAGGAAATTAGACAAAATAATCAAAAAGTCATTTAAAAATAACTTAAAAAATAAAAAGGTGAGAAAATGAAGAACGAAGTATTTTTTGGGGAGGGAATGAAGGTAGTTAAAGAGAAATATCCAGATCTCTATGATGTTATAGTTAAGTTGAATGATACTGTCTTTACTGGAAAAACATTGGATTATAAAACTCAGAAATTGATTGCAATAGGAATCGTTGCCTCAAAGTGTGATGAAGTAGCGATAGAAAAACAGATGAAAAGTGCAATGAAAGAACTTGGAATCACAAAAGAAGAAATAGCAGATGTTTTGAGAGTTGTTTTATTAACAAGTGGAATGCCTGCTTTCACAAAGGCAATGAAGATATTAGAAAAGCTCTAAATATTCAATTAATTTTTAAATTTTTAATTTTAATTTTAAAATAAGGAAAATTCAAAATTGTGGGGATAATATGACACACTACTGCGGAATAAACCGAATGAAAGAGGGAACCGATTTTGAAAAGAAACACACACCATTTATTGAGTGTAAAGACAAAGTTAAAGCAGATGATTATTTTGAAGTAAAAATTTCAACTGGAATTCCACATCCTATGGAAGATGACCATTTTATCCATTGGGTAGAGTTATATATGGGAGATCTTTATTTAGCAAGAGTTGATTTTACCCAATTTATGAAACCAGAGGTTAAGTTGATGGTAAAAGCCCCGTCAAAAGAACATGAGAAATTTACATTAAGAGCATTAATGAGATGCAATCTTCACGGGGTCTGGGAATACGAAAAAGAGATTCTGCTTGAATAAAATCTTATTTTTATAAATAAAAAATAATAAACTAAAAACTAACAAAAAACTAATAAACCCTACATAGAAAATCATAAATGCGATAATCGTCTTTAACTTCATAATATTATGCGAAATTTAAGTGATTAATGATATATATCTCTAACTAACTAAGATAAATAATGACAAAAATAGCACAAAGGTGATAGAGATGGCAAGGTATCAATGCATGTGCGGATGGGTGTATGATGAAGATAAAGGAGAACCATCACAAAACATCCCACCAGGAACGAAATTTGAAGATCTCCCAGATACATTCAGATGTCCTCAGTGCGGATTAGGAAAAAACGCTTTCAGAAAAATCGATTAATTAAATAAATAAATGTAAAATAAATGTGTTTATAAATTCATGTAAAGGTGTAATTAATGATCTCGGTTAAGGATGTTGTAAATTACAATCCAGAAGAATATAAATTTAAAAGTAGAGAAATTCCATCAGATTTACTTGCGATTTTAATATACGCGTATATGCAGAAGGTTAAAGACCTTGGATCAGACACAACCCTGTATGAAATTGGCTATGAAGTTGGAAGATTGGTGTCTCCAAAAAGTTATGAGGATGTGAAGAAGTTTTTTGAGGCCAATAATATCGGTTATATTGAGATTAAAGAAAAAGATAATGAAGAAGTAGAAATAAAAGTAAAGGACTGTATATTTTGTAGAACTCAGAAGTCAGAAGAACCAATGTGTGATTTTGAAGCAGGATTGATTGCTGGGTTCTTAGAGTCAATAAAAAATAAAAAATATTTCGTTAAAGAGATGTATTGCCAGGCACAGGGTTATGACGCCTGCGTATTTATTGCCAAACCACTTAAAAAATAAAAATAAATAAAAAAATAGAAAAATTTAACTTATTAAAAAGGTGATCTCAATGATAACAACAAACCATCCATTATATGAAGCATTAAGAGATATTCAAGAGTTTAAATTAAAATTAGTAGAATATTTTAAAGATAAAAATGTTTTTCCAATAAAAAATAAAGTTGAATTAGCAGAAGCCCTCCCTTGCGGGATTTCACTTCCATGTGGGGAGATCGAAGCGGCAGAATTGGTTAAACTATTAACGGACAATGATTTTCCAATAAAAGATCCAGAGGATTTGGCAATGAAGTTAGCAAATAAATGCCCAATAAAGCAATGAAATAATAAAGATTACACATTATAACAACTAAATAGTGATAAAACTTATAATTAAACTTTTTGGTGGAAATATGCCATGGTGGAAATGTTCAAATTGCGGTTATGTCTTTGAGGCAGAGAAACCTCCAGAAAGATGTCCAAATTGTGGGGAAAAATGCACATTCTATGATGTTTCCTGCTACACTCCTGAATGTGGGTTTAAAGGATATGATCCAAAATTAGTGGCAAGAAATCCAAATCAAGAAAGCAAAATGTAAGGACTTCATTAAATAAAAATAAATCGACAAAAAATAAAATATTAAAAAAATAAAACTAAAAAAGGAGGGGATAAAAATGTGCGAAGGAAAAATGCCAGTTATCGGGGAGAAATTTCCAGAAGTAGAGGTTAAAACAACCCACGGAGTTATAAAGTTGCCAGATTATTATGTAGAGAAAGGAAAGTGGTTTGTTTTATTCAGCCATCCTGCTGATTTCACACCTGTCTGTACAACAGAGTTCGTTGGTTTTCAAAAGAGATACGATGAGTTTAGAAAACTAAATACTGAGTTAATTGGATTGAGTATAGATCAAGTTTTTAGCCACTTAAAATGGACTGAGTGGATAAAAGAAAAATTAGATGTTGAAATTGAATTTCCAATTATAGCAGATGATAGAGGAGAGTTGGCAGAGAAATTAGGAATGATAAGCCCATATAAAGGAGACAATACAGTTAGAGCGGTTTTTGTTGTGGATAATAAGGGAACAATTAGGGCAATTATCTACTACCCGCAAGAAGTTGGTAGAAACTTGGATGAGATCGTTAGATTAGTTAAAGCCCTCCAAGTTTCAGATGAAAAAGGAGTAGCTATGCCAGCGAATTGGCCTGAAAATGATTTAATTGGAGATAAAGTTATCATCCCTCCTGCATCATCAGTGGAGGAGATAAAGCAAAGAAAAGAGGCCTGTAAGAAGGGAGAAATCGAGTGTTTAGATTGGTGGTTCTGCTATAAAAAATTAGAGTAAAAGTTTTTAGTGGCTCAATAGATATTAATAAATCTTTTTAATTTAATCTATAATTATTTTTTGAGGTGGAACTATGGTTGAGTTAAAGATCGCCTGCAAATTAGATGGAAGTTGTGAAAAACCAAGATATAGAAAATACAAGTGTAAGGTATGCGGATGGGTTTATGATCCTCTAAAAGGAGATCCAAGTCAAAACATACCTCCAAAAACGCCTTTTGAGGAACTTCCAGATACATGGATATGCCCAGTTTGTAGGGGTAAAGTAGGAAAAGAATCATTCGAGCCGTTAGATGAATGGGTAGAGTTTGATGAATAAAAGATGATAAAAATACGCTATTCAATATTTAACATGTCTAATGTTTTAATTTTAATTTAATTAATAACTCTTTTTGTGATAAATATGAAAGAGACCCTAAAAAATTTAACAAAAGCATATATAGGAGAGAGTTTAGCAAGGAATAGATATACTTGCTACGCAAAAATTGCAAAGCAAGAAGGATACGAGCAAATAGCTGAGATATTTTTATTAACTGCTGAAAATGAAAGAGAGCATGCCAAGTGGCTTTATTATTTAATAACTGAACTAAAAAAGAAATATAACATTAATGATGATTCAATAAAAGTTGATAGTGTAGAAGTGCCTGTTATTTTGGAGAATACTGCTGAAAACTTAAAAGCAGCAATTGAAGGGGAGCATTTTGAATATGAAGAGATGTATCCAAAATTTGCAGAGATCGCAGAGAAAGAAGGTCTTAAAGAGATAGCAGATCGGCTAAAAGCGATAGCAATTGCTGAAAAACACCATGAAGAGAGATTCAGGAAAATTTTAAAAGAAATCGAAGCAGAGACCATATTTAAAAAAGACAAACCAGTGGAATGGGTTTGTAGAAAATGCGGTTTTGTTCATTTTGGAAAAGAGCCACCGAAAGAGTGTCCTTCATGTAGTCATCCAAGAAAATACTTTGAAGTTAAATGTGAAAAATATTAAATTTAATTAATTTAATCAATTAAACAAATATATAAATGAGGTGGGGTTTATGAAAGTTGCCTTCTTGATATTTTCTTACTTTCACAAAAATCAGCCAAATATGCCCATTATGATGCACACATTACTATTTGCAAATGAATTAAAAGAAAAAGGAGATGAAGTAAAGATTATATTGGAAGGAGAAGCAGTTTTGTGGGCAAAAGATCTGTTAAGTGAAAATCATCCATTAAAAAGTCATTTTGAAAAAGTAAAAGATGATTTTGTCGTATGTGAGGCCTGTGCGAGTATGTTTAATGTTAAAGAAGAAATTAAAGGCAAATTAAAATTAGAAAATGAATTGTTTGGACATATAAGCTTAAAGAAATATTTAGACGAGGGATATAGAATAATTGAGCTCTAATTACTAATCTGTTTTTTATATTTATCCCATTAATTTATTTTTACATTAATTTACCACTACTAAGGTGATCTTAATGGTATTAGAAATAAAAAATGGAATATACTGGGTTGGAGTGATTGATTGGGAAATTAGGGATTTTCATGGTTATGGAACTCCTTACGGATCAACCTATAACTCTTATTTGATAAAAGATAAGAAGAATGTTTTAATAGATACTGCAAAGGATTACATGTTCAATGAACTTATTTACGGCATATCAAAACTCATAGACCCAAAAGATCTCGATTATATTGTAGTTAATCACGTAGAAAAAGATCACAGCGGTTGTGTTGATAAATTGGTTGAGATCAGCAATGCTACCATAATAACTAACGAAAAGGGAAAAGAACATTTATCTCTCTACTATGATACGAAAGATTGGGATTTTGTTATTGTAGATACAGGAGATGAGATAAGCATAGGAGACAGAACTTTAAAGTTCATAAGAACTCCAATGCTCCACTGGCCAGATAATATGCTAACTTACTGTGAAGAAGAGAAAATTTTATTCTCAAATGATGCATTTGGACAGCATATAGCAAGTTCTGAGAGATTTGATTACGAGATAGGAGAGGGAATTTTTGAACATGCAAAGGATTACTTTGCTAACATACTGATGCCTTACAAAATGCTTATTCCTGATGCAATAAAAGCCGTTAAAAGCTTAGATATTGAACTTATCTGCCCTTCCCACGGCGTAATTTGGAGAGAATATATAAATGAGATTATTGAGAAATACAACGATTGGGCAACGAATAAAACAAAAAACAAGGCAGTTATTGTTTATGACACAATGTATAACTCAACCAAAAAGATGGCTCATGCAATTGCTGAGGGATTGATGGAGAAAGGGGTTGAAGTAAAAATTTATAGAATTTCTGAAACCTCTCTAAGTAGAATAATGACTGAAATTTTAGATGCAAAGTATGTTTTAATTGGCTCACCTACTGTAAATAGAAATCTCTACCCAGAAGTTGGTAAATTCCTTGCATATATGGATTGTATTAGACCACTCGACAAGATCGGCGTTGCTTTTGGCTCTTACGGTTGGATGGAGTGTGCAACTGAAAAAATTAAAAATATATTTGAAAATTTGGGCTTTAAGATAGTTGATGATGAATGTTTAACAGTAAGATTTGCTCCAAAAGAGGAAGATCTTAAAAAGTGTTGTGAATTTGGTAAAAGATTAGCAGATATTGACTTATAATTTAATTTTTTAATTTTTAATGTTTTTTAATGTTTTTCATTTCTTTATTTTTACTTAATTTCTGTTTTAATGGTAAAGGTGGAATAATGAGAATCTTTGGAATTAGCGGAAGTCCAAGATTGCAGGGGACTCATTTTGCAGTAAATTATGCTTTAAATTATTTGAAAGAGAAAGGGGCAGAGGTTAGATATTTTTCAGTTAGTAGAAAGAAGATAAACTTTTGCCTTCACTGTGATTACTGCATAAAAAAGAAAGAAGGTTGCATACATAAGGATGATATGGAAGAGGTCTATGAAAACCTTATCTGGGCTGATGGAATTATAATTGGCACTCCCGTCTATCAGGGAAATATAACCGGGCAGTTAAAGACATTGATGGATAGGTGTAGAGCAATATTAGCAAAAGATCCAAAAATATTGAGAGGAAAAGTTGGAACTGCCATATCTATTGGAGGGGATAGAAATGGAGGACAAGAAATTGCTTTAAGAACGATTCATGATTTTTATATTATAAATGAAATGATTCCTGTGGGAGGGGGTTCTTTTGGAGCTAATTTAGGAGCTACGTTTTGGTCTAAAGATAGAGGAAAAAAAGGGGTTGAGGAAGATGAAGAAGGGCTAAGAGTTTTAAGAAAGACACTTAATAGATTTTATAAGGTTTTAAGGGAGATTAAAGAATAATGGTTGTTGCATATTTTTGTTTTGGTTATTTTGATTTTTAAAGGGCAACTTCTTTTCTTTTGATTGATCATTTTTATTTTGAGAATTTTCTTTGAGTTTATTCTTTATAAGCTTATTATTAATTTCATTATGATTAATTCAATTAATTATCTTAGTCGATTATTTAAATATACTTCCACAATTTTATTAAAGTGTCAGACATTAAATAGTTTGAACATTAAATAAAAATGTCAAACTAACAAATTTTTGGTGATTTAATGAACACCTATGGAGATATGTT
>Ga0256843_1000772_pt1 | contig 26537 bp, 22 predicted proteins | sample AlvinellametaG_FD_191572 | JGI IMG/M metagenome (GOLD analysis project Ga0256843, IMG submission 191572) | Pompeii worm associated microbial communities from hydrothermal vent at the East Pacific Rise, Pacific Ocean - Alvinella | ecosystem: Host-associated > Annelida > Integument > Unclassified ... | reverse complement strand
AAACCCAGAAGTAGAGTGCCCAGCGCATCTTTTTGGGTGTCTGTTCCGCCACTGCGGCACTGAGTGAGTTGATAAATTCGTAATCTTCAGGCGAGAGCTTTTTATTTGCCATTTTTTGTCTCCCCTTTGAGTTTTTTGAGTACTTCATCTCTTGGTCCGTCAAGGTAGACTTTGCCTTCATGCATGACGATCACCCGGGTGACATGGGAGAGAAGCTGCAGCTTTTGTGTGACAAGAATGAGTGTCTTGTCTTCAAAGGCTTTGTTAAAGTGGCTCATAAGACGGCTTTCGCTGAGCTGGTCGAGGTTTGCTGTAGGCTCGTCCAAAAGCATGATAGGCGCATCGGAGATGAGTGCTCTGGCAATACCGATGCTCTGTCGCTGTCCTCCTGAGAGTCCCTGTCCACGTTCACCAATGGGCATGTTAAAGCCAAGAGGATGGCGCTTGACGAACTCATCAACTCCGCTTATTTGTGCGACATCAAGCAGTTTTTCATCACTGGCAGTTGGGGCACGATGGAGGATGTTGTCTTTGACCGTACCTCTAAAAAGCGCGACATCCTGACTGACATACCCTATGAAGTTTCGCAATCTTGCCGGATCGACCTGCGCGATGTCGATGTCGTCAATGAGGATGGAACCCTCTTCAGGCTCATAGAGTTTGAGGATCAGCTTCTCGATGGTACTTTTACCCGAACCGATACGACCGATGATCCCTACATGCTCTCCCGGAAGAATAGTAAAGGAGACATCTTTAAGGGCGGGTACTTCACTCTCAGGGTAGGTAAAGGTGACATGGTTGAACTCTATTTTCCCTTTGAAGGTCTCTCTTTCGATGAAGTGTTGATCCTGCAGGCGCTCCATGGGTTGGGAGGTGATGGTATTGATAACATCGTAGGCGGATTTGGCATCGGAGTAGTTGGTCAAAAGGGCAGCAACCTGACCCATAGGAGCAACCGTACGGGAGGCGAGTATAACAATACCGATGAGCCCTCCCATAGTCAGTTCAAGATCTTTAATAAGATAGACGCCGTAGATAACAATGAAGACAGTGGTAAGCTGCACAAAGAGTCCAGTAATGGTCGGTACGGATGCGGAGAGCATACGGGAATAGAGGCTTTTTTGAGCGATCTCTCCGACACTCTCTTCCCACTGCCACTGGATCTGCCCTGACATCCCCTGTGTTTTGATGGTCTCGATGTTCTGCAGGGTTTCGATGAGAATACCGTTCTTGCGTGCTGCTGCTTCATGGGTACTCTCAATACTTCGCTCCAGTGGTTTTCTGATGATAAGTGCATAGATAAGAATGAGTACCATCATCGTAATAGGAATGAAAACGATATTTCCTCCGATGTAGTAGATAACCAGCAGGAAGATAATGGCAAAAGGGAGGTCGATAACCACTGCCATCGTGGCATTGGTCAAGAAAGAGCGGATAGCATCAAAGTCTCTGATGTTACTGGCAAACGAACCGACAGATTTGGGATGGAATGCCATTTTAAGGTCAAGCACCTTTTCAAAAATGATCGAGGACATTACCACATCACTCTTCTTGGCAGCGATCTCCAGCATTTTGGTACGGAAATACTTCAGAAAACTGTCAAGAATGTAGACGGTAATAACCCCCAGTGCGAACACCAGCAGTGTCTCTGTTGCATTGTTGGGGATGACACGGTCATAGACGTTCATGGTAAAGAGGGGAGAAGCAAGAACAAAGAGGTTGACCAGGAGTGATGCGAGTAGAACATCTTTGTAGATGGGCCATGAGAGTTTGAGTGTGTCCCAGAACCAGTGTTTTTTGTGCTGTTTGTGTACAAAGGTAGGTTCCTCTTCTCTTTTTAGCTCCTTTTTGAGTAAAAAGGCGTAGCCGAGATACTCCTCTTCAAGTTTCTCTACATCGACCCACTCATCGACAGGATGTTCTCCTGGGTAAACTACTTTTACCTGAGTACGGTCATCGTTAAACGCTTCAAGAATACAGGACTGTCCGTGTGCCAGAAGCAGAATGATAGGCAGATGCAGTTCGAGCATATGGTGAAGGTCTCTTTGTATGAGTGTACTTTTGTAGCCTGCACGTCTACTCGCTCTGGTAAAGAGCGTATTTGCCTGAGAGAAAGAGAGCAGGTCGGGTGAGGATGACTCCGGTGCAAGCGGAAGCCCCGCAACCAGTGTCTCCATCGATACGCTTTTGCCGTATCTTCCGGCAAAGAGAAGTAGTGTCTGAAGTAGGATATCCGAACGGATCTTGTTATGTTCTGCCATAATATTTAAAGCCTGCTATGTAGTGGTTTTACTAGTCTTCTTGAATAGGGTAGTGATTATATCACAGTTTGGCTAATATGCTTTGCGTTAGTATGAGTATATTACGCTATTTCAAAGGATGAGTTATGGTATCATGCCAATATCAAATAATTGTCACCAAGGATATTTTATGTTCCGACAGCTTTCCAAAAGAGCCAAACAAAACCTGAAACTTTTGAGCGTACTTGTGTTCGGTCTGATCATCTGGTTTTTTCCTGTACCGGAAGGCTTGACAGTACAGGCATGGCATCTGTTCGCTGTGTTCATTACGGCAATCTTTGCGGTGATCATTGATGCGATGCCCATCTTTACCTCGTCTATTATTGCATTGGCAGTTACGGTACTGACAGGCACACTTTCGACCAAACAGGCGTACAGCGGATTTTCCGAGGCATTTATCCTTCTTATTATTGTGGCGTTCCTTATTGCCAGAGGGGTGATTAAATCGGGACTGGGGAAGCGGATCGCGTTTTTGATCATTAAGAAGTTTGGTACCTCGAGTCTAAAATTGAGCTACTCTGTGGTTGCTGCCGATATGCTCATCTCTCCCGCATTTCCGAGTAATACGGCACGTTCGGGGGTACTTTTCCCCATTGTTAATGCATTGGCGGCTGACAGCGGTTCCAAAGTCACTAATGGAACACGTAAGAAGCTTGGCGCATTTCTGATGATGACATCTATGGCGGGCATTACACTCTCGTCAACGCTATGGATGACGGCGATGGCAGCCAATCCTGCCGGGGCTAAGATGGCAAAAGAGGTGGGGATAGAGATTACCTACGGATCATGGGCGCTTGCAGCATCGGTGCCGGTACTGATACTCTTCTTTTTGGTACCATGGGTGATCTTCAAGGTCTATCCTCCTGAGATCAAAGAGACACCTGACGCTCCGAAGATCGCGGAGGAAGCGTTGCAGAAGATGGGACCGGTACACCGTAATGAGTGGATCATGGCAGCTACGTTCATCGGTATGGTGACGCTTTGGGTGATGTCGACAAGTTGGGGATTGGACAAAACAGCTGTCGCGTTTCTTGGACTTGGCGTGTTGATGGTGACGCACATTTTTACCATGGAAGATCTTCGCAATGAGGGGGATGCGCTGGGAACATTGGTGTGGTTTGCCATTCTCTATGCGATGAGCAAATACCTTAATGAACTTGGTTTCATGGGGTGGGTAGGGGATCACATCGCTACATCGGTTGCAGGATTCTCCTGGCCGGTGGTGTATGTTTCGCTTGTTGTGGGGTATGTGCTGATCCATTACTTTTTTGTCTCGCAAACAGCGCAGATGCTTGCACTCTTCTCTGTCTTTCTCAGTGTGGCAATGCAAGCAGGTGTACCGGCTGAGATGATGGCATATATGCTGCTCTTTGCAACAAATTTCAATGCGATCATCACACCGCAGGGATCGTCTGCGAATGTCATCTATACAGGAAGCGGCTACATAGAACCCGGAGAGGTATACAAAGTAGGGGGCATCGTGACTCTTGTCAATACGGTGGTATTTTTAACAGTTGGTTCGGCATGGATGATGCTGATATTGTGATATAATCAAGCCATATTATTTTAAAAAAGAAGGAGATGAAAAATGAAAAATGACCTATTTAAAAAAGGGGTATTGACACTTTCTTCATTGTGTGTATCGCTGATGTTGGTTGGGACGACACCACTTGAGGCAAAAGGTCCTCTCTCTGATCAGGTTAAAACAGCACTTGTTCAAAAAGAGAGGTTGAGCGAGGCACGTATTGAGGCAGTTTTGAAAGAGGCGTATGAGAAGTTCAAAGATGATCAGGGTGGGAAAAATGCCGACTACATCAAAGCGCTTGCCGAGGTTGATCCAAAGATCTTTGGGATAACACTGGTCACACCTGAGGGGAAGGTGTATGAAATTGGTGATACCAAAGCGGAAGTTTCCATTCAGTCCATCTCCAAAGTATTCACTGCCGCACTGGTCATTCAGGAGAAGGGAGAGAAGTTCCTTCAGGAGAAGATCGGCGTGAATGCAACGGGACTGCCTTTTAACTCTATTTTGGCGATCGAACTGCACAACGGAAGTGCCTCCAACCCTTTTGTGAATGCAGGAGCGATCCAGTCGACCTCTTGGGTAGAGGCAAAAGACTCTAAAGAGCGTTGGTTCAAGATCAAGCAGAACATGAATGACTTTGCAGGGAAAAAACTGAACTTCAATGAAGTGGTTTACGACTCCGAGGTCAATGATAACAAACGTAATCAGGCGATCTCGAAACTGCTTGATGCGTATGGCAGAATGGGTTCTGATCCGCTTGAGGCAACGACAGTCTACACCAAGCAGTGTTCGGTCAATGTCTCTTCTCACGATCTTGGTGTGATGGGTGCGACATTTGCCAACCATGGTGTGAACCCTGTTACAGGTAAAAAAGTGATCGATGGCAAGTATGTGCCGAAGATCCTGGCGGTCATGGCAACGGCAGGATTGTATGACAATGCCGGAGACTGGTTGTATCTGACAGGGACACCTGCCAAGTCAGGTGTAGGCGGCGGGATCCTGGCGATTGTTCCGGGAAAACTTGGTATCGGGGTGGTCTCCCCACCGCTTGATAAGTACGGCAACTCGGTCAGAGGGCAGAAAGCGGCGGCATACATTATCGACAAGCTGGGTCTTAACCCATTGGCGCAGTAAGGGGTTGTGATGCGAAGCAGATACAGTAAAACAGCACTACTCTCTTTGGCAGGGATGTTTGGTAGTACACTCTACGCAGCAGATTCGCTAGTACCTTCCAATGTGGTAGAGGATGACCATGCCTATGAGACGGTAGTACATGTCGATCAGAAAAAAGAGGGGTATTTGCTGGGAGCAGATTGGAAAGTGACAGGAGATCTTCGTATGGGATATGTGCTGTATGACTACAGTAATGACCCGAAGCATCCCGATCCCCTTGTTAACAAAGGACATATGGACTCCAGAGGGTTCTATGTCATTCCCAAACTCTCCATCGTTTCACCCAACTACAACGGTTTCAGTGGTAAGGTGACAGTAGCAGGCGCAACGGACTTTGGACTTAATGATCCGCTTTATGAGTCACGTACCTTTGTGTTCGATCCTACGGAGAAGAGGTCGTTTGTTATTTTGCAAGAGGCGTATGTCTCCTATGAGACGGATGATGGTGCACACACGTTGCTTGCCGGAGCCAAAGAGACTGTGACACCAATGGTTGATGCAGATGACTGGTATATGCTTGCCAACTCCTTTCAGGGTGCTTACTACAGAAACAAGAGCTTTGAAAATATCATGCTTGCCGGTGGGTACTTCTACAAAATGTCCGGTGTCTGGGACAGTGGTGCCAACGGAACCGAGTGGCATACCATGTCCGATGCCAGTTTTGTTGACAGTGGATACAAGGCAATCGCCGGAGATGAGGGTATCTGGGCAGGAGTGTTCCAGTATACAGACGATACACACAACCTTCAGGTATGGGACTACTATATGCAAGACTACTACAATACCTTCTTTGCACAGTATGACTATAACGGAAAGATGGAAGGGTTCAGCTATGATGCAGGTGTACAGTTCATTGATTTTCAGGGAGTAGGAGGACTGGAGGAGTATTATCAAAATGTGCTTGGTGGACGTGCGATAGACTACAGTATCTACTCTTTGAGGCTCAATACCAAGCATGACAACGGTCTGGATATTGCTCTTGGTGCATCGTTCTACACTGATGGAGACGGAACGGGTGATACGCTTGGTGCATGGGGAGGGTATCCGTACTTTGCCAACGGGATGATCTTCCACTTCTTTGAAGCGGGTAGTCTCAGAAATGCAAACTCCTACAAGGTACAGCTTGGATACAATTTTGAAAAACAGGGACTTAAAGGACTTTGGATAGGAACAAGATATACAATGTTCGATCTGGATCCTGAATACTCCAAGAGTGGATACGGTGATCCACAAGATACGATGAAGCTGTACGGTCTGCGTGTCAGTTACAATGCAGACAACGGGCTCTACTTTACAGGAACCTATGAGAAGGTCGATCTCGATGCAGAACCTTCAACATATGCGGTACGTCTTATAGGCGGATATAAGTTTTAATACAATATTCAGAATGACAAAATAGAAAAAATATTAGAATATGCCCATGCATGATAAAAAACTCTACGCTTTTTTATACAGACAGATCCCTCTTCTTATCGGGCTCTCTCTTCTCCCGGGTTTGGCATATATATTCATTGGATGGATAAGCGGGGTTGTTTACCCCGCAGTGATGTGGTATGTTGTGCTTCTCATTGTTTCTCTTTTTGGATGGAAACGTTATCGGGAATTTGAGTATAACAGAATGGACCAGCAGACGCTAGATATCTGGTATGATAAACTTACTCTCTTTTTTTATGCGATCTTCACACTCTGGACAGTCATATTTATGCTCTACTGCAGAGAGACGGAGTATCATATGCACTATATTGCCATCTTCACACAGATAGGTGCTTCTGTAGTCGCTTCTATTCTGCTTGTTTCAGACAAAAAACTTTTTCTTCCCATACTGTTGATCCTTATGTTACCATTGATTATCTATTTCTCTTTGATAGGAGAGTGGTACGGATATGTACTTGCAATTTTCTCTATCAGCTTTCTTGGTGTACTGCTCTACTCATCTGATAAAAGTTTTAAGCTTATTGAGAAGAATGCCTATCAAGCAGTACATGATGATTTGACGGGGCTTTATAACAGGCGATACTTTGTCGAATATATGGAAGATGTGATCGGTCATTTACATAAAGGGCATGAGTTGGTCTATATTTTGTTGATAGACCTGGATCATTTCAAAACAATCAATGATACACTTGGACATGAGGTAGGAGACAAAGTACTGGTTGAAGTGGCACGAAGAATCAAAGAGTGTTGTGTTAAGACACATGCAATTGCCAGACTGGGCGGAGATGAGTTTACCATTGTCAGTGAGATTTTTGATGATGTAAAAGAGTGTAAACGTATGGCAACATATGTGGCGGAAAAACTGCTGCATATGCTGAAAGCACCCTATTACATAGAGGGACATCACCTCTACCTGAGTGCAAGTATTGGTATTAACAGTGTGGGAACCAAGATGATGGATGCAAGACACTTCATTAAAGAAGCCGATATTGCAATGTATGAAGCAAAAGCACAGGGGCGTGACGGGATCATTTTCTTTAATGATGAGTTGGCAAAGCGGGTGGAGTACCATCTGGAAATTGAAAGAAGGCTCTATTTTGCACTGGAACATGATGAGATTAAGCTTCGCTATCAGCCTCAAGTGAACAGAGACCAGAAGATTATTGGTTGTGAAGTGCTGGTACGATGGAACAATCTGGAATTTGGTCAGGTCTCTCCAGGTGAATTCATACAGGTTGCGGAGAAGACAGGATTGATCATAGAACTGGGTAATCACATTATGAAAGAGTCATTTAAGACATTGAGATCGTGGAGTAAGAAAGGAATTGAACTCGAACAATACTCCATCAATATCAGTGTACGGCAGTTTTTTCACAGTGACTTTGCCGATGAAGTGGAGAAGCTGATAAAACAATACCTTACGGAAGAGACAGCAAAAAAAGTGATCTTCGAAGTGACTGAGACAATACTCATAGAAGATATGCAGCGTATTGTCAGTGCAATGAAGAGGCTAAAGCGTTTGGGGATCTCATTTTCGATGGATGATTTTGGTACCGGTTACTCCTCACTAAGCTCTTTACGTGAGCTTCCTATTAATGAACTTAAGGTCGACCGCTCCTTTATTCGACGTGTGGGGGAACACCCATCTGATGAATTGATGATCACGACTATTTTGACGATGGCGAACATCTTTAAGCTCAAAACTGTAGCGGAAGGTGTAGAGACAGAAGAGCAGTTCCAGTTCCTTTTAAAGAACAACTGCCATATCTATCAGGGCTTCTACTTCTCAAAGCCGTTGGCAAAAGAGCAGTTTGAGATGTACTATCAAAGGAAAAATCCTCCCAAACAACTCTCCGGAATCACTTACGACATTTAGTTTAAGGGTGTATGCCCTCATTTCAGAGAGTGTGCGATGAGGTGGATCGCCATACCGTAGTTACTGCTGGCATTGTAGGCGGTGAGTACCCTGAAATTTGGTGCCCCGAGCCAGAGTTCGTCATGTGCTCTGTTTCGCAGTCTGATGAGTGAAGCGGTATTGTACGGGTAGAGGGTTTTGGGTTTGATGCCGTGCTTGCGCAGCAGTGAGAGTCTGTAGCGGGTTTTGAAACCAACACGCAGTCCTTTGAATCGTTTTCCGTTATATGTGGCGGAAACAGCAACGGTTTTTCCCTTCTTCCAGCCTTTTTTGTGCATGAACTTGGCGATGCTCCCGATGCAATCTTCGATGTCCCAGACACTTGCCCCGTCTCCGTCAAAATCGTAGTTGAACTTTCTGGCAATGGAAGGTACCTGTTGCACACACCCCATTGCACCGGCAAAGGAACCTTCGATCTTGGTGATATTGTAGTGTTTCTCTCTGGCAAACAAAAAGAGATGTTTGAGCTCATTTTTGAAGAAACGCTGCATTCTGTTGGGGTGGAAGGCAAGTGTCGCAAGGGCATCAAGCACATTGTAGTCACCCGTGTAGGTACCAAAACGGCTTTCAACCCCGATGAATCCGACGATGTAGTCCTCGTCTACCTTGTATCGTTGGGCGGCTTTTTGTAGCGTTTTACGGTGTTTGCGTTTAAATGCTCTTGCCTCTTTAAATGTCTCCTCATTGACCACATGGAGTTTGAACCGCTCCCAACTGCCCACAGTGGAGTTCTTTTTGAACTTTCCGGTGTATCGTGCCAGTGTGTCCCGGTCGAGTTTGGCATGTTGGAGTACTTTTTTAAGATATGTTGTCTCAAAACCGTATTTTTGGTGCATCATACTGATGAACTGTTGTACGTTCGGTTTGGAGAGATAGTCGTATTTTATCGGTGGACGGTCGTCGTTGGCAAGGAGCAAGAACGGTGTTAAAATAATGAGAAGGAGTAGGGAGTAGGGTGCAGGGAGCAGTTTGGTTTTCATAAGTGACCTTTTAAAATAAGCAGTGCATCACGGTAGATAGGTTCGTCAACAAAGATCTCATACTTCTCATCCATGAAACCGTTGTTGCCTTTGGCAGACTCCTCTTCAAAACGCTTTTTGATGTGTTCGGCACGGGCTATCTCATCTGCTGAGTAGCCAAATACCTCATTGGCGATGGCAACTTGTTTGGGTCCCATACAGGCTTTGGAGACAAAGCCCATCTCTTTTTCCCTCTTGCACCATTTTCGAAATGTTTCGGTGTCATTGTACTCCTGGAACATGAAGCTGATAGGGTGCATGCCTGCCGTATGGGTATCGACAAGGAATTTGGAAAGAATATAGTCGATGGTCGGGTTGCCAAGTGTTACAATGTGCTGTGGCAGTCCCAGTGAGGTGAGCAGGTCAAGAATGCCAAGGTTGGCAGTTGTCAGACGCTCATCGATGCGAAGTGTGGAGAGATGCTCGAATGCCTCTTTGGTCTCAAGTGAGATGTGCAGCTCTTTATCGGGAGAAAGGAGAGTCAGTGCACGGGCGATATCATGCTGGTCTTTGACCTTGGCAACACGCACTGCATCAAATCCAAAGTCGTTAAGAAAGCGTATCTCATCTTCTCCTCCCTCATCAAGTGGATTAACACGCACAATGACGAAACTGTTGCTCTCTTCCATGTGGGAGAGAAAAAGGGCGATGTTGTGCAGTGCCTCTTTTTTTCGGCTGGGAGCGATGGCGTCTTCGAGATTGAGCGTGATCATATCGGCATCGCTCTCATTCATGCGGTTAAGGTGTTTGAGGTTGAGCGGGTTGAGCATCATGTTGGAGCGTTTGCGTCGGTGAGAGCAGCGAGCTTTGTCTGCTGTGCCAAAATCGGTCGGGAGGGTGTCAAGGTTGTTGAAAATCATACGCTATTGTAGCAAAAAGCTTATTATCTGCGGATATTTCTATGTTACAATACACCCAAAACAGACAAAGGATACCACTGTGTTCAAACGACTTTTAGCACTTTTGATGCTTCCGCTATGGCTTTTTGGTGCATTGACGCTCTACCCGGCAAAGGAGTGCGCACTCTACAACAACCTCAAACATACGACCAATCGTGACAATGTTATGCTGGATATGACCCGTCCCTACACGATGATACAGCACCATAAAGGACAGTACCTTGTCAAAGTACCCGATGCTACACCGTCGCAGCGATGGGTAGATGACGACTGTCTGACCCTGCGTCCGTTAAGGGGTACGCCGCTTTACGAAAAAAAAGATACTGAAGCAAAATCTGCATCCAAACCGACAAAAAAAGCAGATGACAGCCAAGAGAGATCCGTACAGAAGAAGCTCTCCAAACCGTTACTTCTGGCACTGAGCTGGCACAATGCGTTCTGTGAGACACACCGCTACAAAAAAGAGTGCAAAAGAGGCTGGAAGCGTCTGCTTGGCAGGTCTAAAAGTGACAACAACTTCGTGCTTCACGGACTCTGGCCGCAACCGAAGAACAGAGTCTACTGTGGGGTAGAGAGACGCTACATTACTGCAGACAAGTATAAGAAGTGGAACAAACTCCCTGAGCCCAAACTCACTGCTGCTACCAAAGCCAAACTCAAAGAGGTCATGCCTGGAGTTGACTCGAATTTGCACCGCCACGAGTGGATCAAGCACGGCACCTGTTACGGGACGGATGCGGAGACCTACTTTAAAGATGCCATCGCGTTGACGAACGAAGTACGAAATTCGGATGTCGCACGCTTCTTTCAAAAAAACGTGGGTAAGCGTATAACTATCCAACGACTTAGAGAGGTGGTAGACAGAAGTTTCGGAAAAGGAACGGGCAGCCGTGTGGAACTGCGATGCAACCGAGGGCTCATCAGCGAAATATGGCTGCATCTTGATGGAGATGGAGACTCACTAAGTAGACTATTGAAGAATGGGAAAAAGGTTTATAGTCGATGTAAGCGCGGGATGATCGATAGAGAGGGGTTTGGGAAGTGATGGTTCTGTTCTTCTATTTGTATAAATAAGTCCATAAAACTTTACAGTATAATACCCCAACAAACAAAGCAAGAAGGTAGCCTATGGCAGACAAGACCGATGTACTCGAAATACTCAAACACGCCAATGTTTTTCTGACCGGTGGTGCGGGAGTAGGGAAGAGTTACATTACCAATGAGGTGATTTCAGACTACCGAAAACGCGGTAAGCAGGTCGTGGCACTGGGCTCTACAGGAGTGAGTGCGGTGAACATCGGCGGCTTTACGGTACACAGTTTTTTTGTTTTTGGTATCGCTTCGAACTTTGAGGAGCTCTCTGCACATGACAAACGTGCCAAGAAGCGGCTGAGCGACCTCAAAAAGGTACTTAAGGCGACAGACCTCATTATTATTGATGAGATCTCCATGGTGAGTGCCGACCTGCTAGACATGATCGCCTACCGTCTCAATGCTTACGGCTATCTTGGCAAGGTGATGTTCGTCGGTGACTTTTTTCAGCTTCCTCCCGTGCAGAAACAGCAGCAGGGCAATCCGCATGATATTTTCGGTGCAAAGCTTTATGCTTTTGAGTCTTTGGCGTGGGAGCGGTTCGACCTGACGGTCATAGAACTGACAGAGATGAAGCGTACCACAGATGCGGAGTTCACCCACATACTATCCAAAGTACGTACGGGTGTGTGTGATGATGAAGTGATGGCATACATGCACAGACTCTGGAACAATGAAGGGCTCAAGAAGGACCCGACCTACCTCTTTGGGCGTAATGTGGAAGTTGAGCTGACCAACAGGGCAAGACTCAATGAGCTTGAGAGTGAAGAGACGATCCTCTTTGCCAATATAGAGATGTTCGGCAGTGTACATGAGAAGAAGGTGGAGAGCTGGAAAAAGCTTTTGCCTGTTTCCGAACAGTTGACACTCAAAGAGGGGGTACCGGTACTCTTTACGGTCAACAAATGGGGCAAGTTCGTCAATGGTGAGAGAGGAGTGCTTAAAATCATTGAAGATGACTATCTCATTGTTGAGAAAGAGGATGAGTATGTCAGGGTTGAGAGACATGACTTTGACCTTCTCGATATGGCGGTGAAAGATGACGGCACGGTGGAGACTGTCTCTTTGGCAACACTCTCACAGTTCCCTCTCAAGCTCGCTTATGCCGTGACCATCCACAAGTCACAAGGAATGAGCATAGACAATCTTGTCTGCAATGTCGACAACATTTTTGCGCCGTCACAGTTTTATGTGGCGATCTCCCGTGCTATCGACCCGAAATATTTGAAAATAGATTTTAACCGTGGTGATCTGATGCAGTACTTACAGCGGGTGATCCATGTGGATGAGAGGGTGAAGGCGTATTACCATAAACTGGAGACGTAATTGCTATTTATGTGCATGTAGGTAGTTGTTGTAACCTTCGTCGAAAAAGATGGGGTTGTTGATGTGTTCGTCCCCATGGTATTTAGCGTAGAGTTTTTTTGCTTCTTCTATGGACTTTTTATATGCGATCTTCCTGCCTGCAATATAGCCGATAATTTTACCGTTCTCATCTAACTTTGGTTGTATGTATACCAAAACCCAGTAGTATTTACCGTCTTTACGCATATTTTTTACATATCCTCGCCAATGTTTTTTCTGGGAAATGATTCTCCACATACCTCTAAACGCACCTTTGGGCATATCAGGATGCCGGTTGATACTGTGTGGGGCACCAATGAGCTCTTTTCGGCTAAACCCTGTCATCTCTCTAAATTTTTTGTTGGCATAGGTAATGATCCCTTTGGTGTCAGTTTCGGTGATCATCACTCCACCGTCAAATACTACCTCTTCATCTACAGGTTCACTTTTTTGGATAATCTCCCCAGTAAGGGTGTTTTTAATTATAAGTGGATTGTCCATTTTCCCTTCTTTGTTTCAAATATCTCAGAATTATAAAATTTAAATATCTCCGAAATATACCAAAAAGCCAAAACGGAGGAAGAAAACCTCCTAATTATTATAAATTTATCAGAAAAAAATAGTATGGTGAGAAAAAATGTTAAGAGAAGAGTGTTATTGTGTTACAACTTTTATATTACCTGACTGTCTTACATGAAAAATACGCTCATGTAGGGTTACAATATCCCCGTCAAGCTCAATCATATTGTAATCATTTTCAAGATCAAGTATCAATTCTTTAGGAACTTCACCGTAGAAACTTCCTACTCTTTTTAGAATACGCAGTGGTGTAAATATGAAGAAGCGGGTTTTACTCATGAGCATAAACGGGGTCATAATGATATGTACAGGAAGGAGGAAAAGTACAGCAAGGAAATATTTGAGTATACCATGTTTAAGCAGGCCAAAACGAAGTGTTTCTGAGAGGAAGATATGCTGCAAGTCTCCCATATTTCCAGCAGAAAAGAGGAAAATCTCATCATTGAGTTTGAATAGGTGGTGTTTTTGTACCTTTGGTACCTTCTCTTCTGAAAGCATATCGAGTACGGTTTCAACGGGTGGTGCTTTGTGGATTTTGGCAACAACATTGAAAGAGCCGGTAGGATTGAGTATGAACACCGGTTGTTTATTGAGACTGTGAAGCTGTTTAAGTACACGTCTGATAGTACCGTCACCTCCATTGATAATGACATAGTCATACTTTTCGATGTCATGATGCTCTGTTAAAGAAGAAGCAGTAGCAGTATCAATGGTAAGTTTTTCATGAATGATCTCTTTACCGATAGATAAAATACGCATGGTGTAACCCTTTGATATGATAATAGTATTATAGCTGTGCAAATTGAAACGAAGTTGCTGTGTATATGTTGTTTCAATATCGTGATTATGCTACAATTGACGCAATACGTTGACAGAAGGAACAAAATGACCCTCCTTGGAGTTACAAAACGCTGCTGTTTAATCTGGACATTACTATCTCTTTCTATAGTATACGGTATTGAAAAAAAATCTCCTCTAAAACTCTATGATGTTCCCAAAGCGATGGTAATCTATAAGATCTCCGGCGGAGGTGTGCTCAGTGAAGATGTCAATTTGAGCATCAAAGGGAAAGCCAAATTGCGTTTTAAGGAGTGGGGAAATGTTGAATTTCTTGAAAAAGAGTTAGAAGAGACGACTACGGGTGCACTGCATTACAAAAAAGAGTACCATCTCTGTAAAAAGCGTCAGGAAAAACAGGTTTTAGATGTGGATTTTCATACAAAAAAGATCCATGAGAGACCGCTTCCCAAAGGTAAGAAACGTCAAAAGATCACTGCAGGTTTAGAACCGGAAGGACAGCAGATGGTTGCCAATGTCGTATGTAACATGTGGAGAGGCAGAGGTGTTCGCCGTTGTATCTATAAAGGGATTCCGCTTTTTACAGAGTATCGTGCACTTGGACTCTTGTATCGTGAAGAGGCAGTGGATGTCATATTTGATATCAATATCACCAATACATCCGAATGCACTATTCCTTCTTTTCCTGTGGAGAAATTTGCACTCTATACTGCCAGTTTTAAGACAAAGAACAAAAAATCCTCTGCACCTTTTGAAGAGAGACTTAAGCAGAGTATAGTGATCTTTGAGAAAAAAGGACTAAAAGAGGAAAAACTGTCACCAAAGCAAAAACAGAAGCTTTTGAATATTTTGGCAGAGCCTATGTATGTGAGTCAAAAAAAGATGCTTCCGAATCTGTTGAAAATCCTTAAAAAGACGAGAGTATGTCTTTCACAAGCAGGAGATACAACAGAAGCAAACCGATGTATGAAAGCACTTGTACAGATAAAATCATATTTTACTGACAATAGGGATAATCACATAGATGATTGGGATAAAGAGCGAGAAGGTGTACTGGATGCATTTGATGAAAAGATAGGAATGTTGCAGTCTCACATGAAGTGTATTCGTTCTGCAAAGTATTTCAGTGATCTTGCAACATGTATGAAACAGTAGGATGAAAGAGAGATGAAGATGGGGGGAGGCTTTTGACCTCCCATTGGAAAGTGGGAACTATTCTGGTTTGATCCTTGTGAACTTTGTACCTTCAAGTGAAACATTTGCCATCAAGCCTTTGTTGTTGAATACAAAAGCATAGATGGGTTTTTCAAAGCTGATAGAGCTGATGTCAATCCCCTGTCCCCACTTTGGTGTTGCAATGGAACCATCCACACCTGCCTCCCATCCGTTACTTTTAATGAAAGTATCAAGCGCATACTGATCTGCAAAAGCAAAGAGATACGATGTTTTTTGTGCACCGATCTGGAATCCGACGGATGCGGAGGTGATATTATAGTAGGCAACACTTTTACCATTGACCCTCAATACACCGTTTCCATATTCACCTCCTACAATAAAACCGCCTTTATAGACCGTAGGAAAGATGAGGTAGCCTTTGACTTTAGAGAGAAAAACATCTCCACCTTTGACTAGTTTTTTAAATTTTTCGATCGCCACATCTGCTTTGGCATCGATGACCTTTGCCGCCTCGGCATGTGCAGCACTGCTGATGAAGATAGTAAGTACTGTAAAGAGTGTGAGTGATGTTTTTTTGATGGACATTGTTATATTCCTTAATATGATTTTTAATTTAAAGGTATTATATCAGACAAAAATGAATTAATTGTGTATAATTATCAGAAAACTAAAATAACAAGGAGTTGCCATGGAGAGAATGTCTATCAAGAGCTATGCGGCAAAAAACAAGATCAGTATGTTCAATGTAGTCAAAATGGTAAAGTCAGGACAATTGAAAAGCGAAGTCATTGAGGAAAATGGTAAAGAGGTGACCTATATTTTATGTGAAGAGACTCCCGTATCGGCAGTTGTTGCTAAAGAGAAAGCAGAGGAGACAGAGGAGAGTATACTACAAGAGCGTATTGCCAGACTGGAGCAGGACGTAGCTGTTTTGAAACGGGAACTAGATGCCTTTAAGATCAGTATAGGATTGAAATAATGAAGGCAGTTGCCTATATTTCAGACGATACCTATCTTGCACATGATACGGGTTCCGGTCATCCGGAGTCAAGAGAGAGACTCATTGCTATTGAAAAAGCAGTTGCTCCGTTAAAAGAGAATCTGATATGTCCTTCTCCTGTATGTGTACCCGAAGAGATGCTGCTACTGGTACATATGTGTGAACAGATAGAAGAGGTGATGGAATGCAGTAAAGTGGCAGCTTCCATAGATACCGATACGATATGTTCATTTGACTCTTTTCACGTAGCAAAAATGGCAGTGGGTGCCGGAAAGGTTGCTATTGATGGTATCAAAGAGCGTCAATTTGAACGGGCATTTTGTGTGGTAAGACCACCTGGACATCATGCGACTCCGACAAAAGCGATGGGATTCTGCCTTTTTAACAATATTGCGATCACTGCAAAATATGCTCAGAAGCAGGGCTATGAAAAAGTGATGATAATCGATTTTGATGTACATCACGGGAATGGCACGCAGGATACCTTCTGGGAAGATGATACGGTATTTTACATCTCATCCCATCAGGCATTCGCCTACCCGGGGACGGGTTTGGAAGATCACATAGGAGAAGGCAAAGGAAAGGGGTATACCCGTAATTTCCTTATGATGCCGGAGAGTACAGATGAATATCTGCTTGATATTTATGAAAATGATATTCCACCTCTTGTAACAGTATTCGATCCTGATATTATTTTGGTTTCTGCCGGATATGACCTTCATGAGAGTGACCCCTTGGCTTCATTGAATATCACAACTGAAGGGATTCAGAAAATGGTTCGAACCATTTTGGGATATGCTGATGTACCGTATGTTTTTTTTCTGGAAGGCGGATATGATGTGGATGCTTTGGGAGAGAATGTTAAAGTGACGCTTGAGGAGATGATAAAGAGATGACCGAGAAGATCCGCACAGAGTGTGCGGATCGGAACGATTGTTATTTGACTGCTTTTTTCAGCGCTCTTTCGATCGTGTCAGGAATACTGGAGATCTTCATGAACTCACCCATTGTAAGAAGCGGGTAGGAGATAGCAAGATAGTATTTTGCATGCAATGCATAGGCATTTCCATTTTCTATCAAAATGGTATATGGCAGTACCAGTGCTTTGTCTTCACCAATAGTACTGATGAAGTTTTCAGCACTTTTGGACATCTTTACTCCATAAAGTATACTTCCGTTGGCAAGCTTCAATGAAAAGAGCGCTTTTTTTCCTTTGACACCTTTTGCCCCTTTTTTGAGTTCCAGCATATCTTCATAATATGGCATACCGAGCATAAAGTGATATCCAGCCAGTTTTTCACTATCGAGTGCATCTTTGGTTGGTGTCAGTTTTCCGAGTGCTTTACCAAGTGCCTTAGATGTACTGTTTGCTACATTGGCATTATAATCTTTTTGTAAAAATGCTTTCAGCCAATAGGTAGGATTTGTGGTTAAAACAGTTTTTGCTTTAGTATTGACTAACACTTTTTGAATAGCAGAAAATCCTCTTTTGGGTTTACTTGCTGCACTTTTCAGCGCCTTGTTTGTCACAACAATAACTTTAAGATATGATTTTTTGGCAGGAGAGTAGGTAGTCAGTACCTTAAAACCGGCTTTCTTTAGTTTAGCAGTAACTGTCTTTGTATCTGCATAGGGTGCACTGAAGTATGCTGACTCTTTTGCATTGAGTTCAGCAGATGCAAAGAGGAAGAGTATTATCGCCAAAGCGATCTTTGAAAACATTTTGAACATGTCTATCCTTTTTAAGTTTATCGATTTTGTCAAGATTTGACAATGAAGAGTATTGTCTCATAACTATATTTATAAAATGATTAATTTACTAAATAATTTACACTTATTCACATTGATAAAATAATTCACTTTATTTTATGCAAAAATAGTTATCTTTATGTTTTCTACTGATATAATGAACGTTATGGAAGCTTACAAGATTAAAAATATTGCAGGGCATCTTTCAAAGATATTTCTGAGTAATCCTCTCACGCCTATATTGGCTATAGCTATTTTGCTATTGGGATTTGTTTCATTGAACACGATGCCAAGAGAAGAGGATCCTCAGATAGAGGTGAGTGGGGGTGCTGTGGTTGTTGCAATGCCCGGTGCATCGCCCAAGGAGATCCTGAATGTCGTCATTAAGCCGCTTGAGAGACGCATACGGGAGATCAAGGGAGTTGAACACGTTTACGGTACGGCGATGAACAACTTTGGTATGGTGAATGTACAATATTTTATCGGGGAGAACCGTGAGTCGTCGAATTTGAAACTGTATGACAAAGTGATGCAAAATATGGATCAGCTCCCAAAAGGAACGATGCCGCCGCTTGTAAAGCCGTTTGATATCGATATTGATATTCCTATTTTAACTGCAGCTTTCTATCATTTACCCGGAGTTGAACCGAACGTGGTGGAGCTTTATCGCACCATACGTGAACTTCAGCAGGAGATCAATGCATTGGAGAATGTTTCCAAAACAACACTCAAAGGGGTCAAGCATCCACAGTTCAATGTGTTGATCGATCTTCACAAACTCTCGGCATACCACATCTCACTTGGGCAGGTTGCCAACGCTATCAAATCCATCTCTACCAACGCACCGATGATCGACACGCAGAACCAGCAAGGAAAACTGGTGGTGTTTGGGGTTGAGAACGCCATCGACACGGTGGATGATCTCAAAGAGCTGATCATTGCGCAATATATGGGCTCTCCGATCTATTTGAAGAATATTGCAAAGGTTGAGTACAGTTATGACATTCAGAACTATCAGGATGCGTTGATCAATTACCAAAAAGGGATGGATGTAGAGCCTGAGAAAGTGCGCAGACCTGAATATGAAGAGGAGAAATCTTCTGAAGAAGAGAGCCATCCAAAAGAGAAAACACCAGTTTTTGAAGGACAGAAGAATCAGATCACACTGACGGTTTCAAAGCTCAAAGGAACCAATGCCGTATTGATCGCCCAAGAAGCGATCAAGAAGATACAAGAGGCAAAATCCGATCTAAATAAAGCGGGTGTGGGGTTCATCATTACGAGAAACTATGGGGAACGTGCCAATGAAGCAGTCAATGAATTGGTACACCATCTTGAGATCACTATTTTTATCATCATGCTGATTCTTATTCCGTTCCTCGGATGGAGAGAATCAATGGTCGTGACCGTTGCTGTGCCAATGATCCTTGCTGCGACACTCTTTATTGCCCAGTTGACTGATCAGACAATCAACCGTATTACCCTATTTGCATTTTTGCTCTCATTGGGGTTGATTGTTGATGATGCTATTATTGTGATAGAAAATATTCACAGGCGACTACATCTGGATATTGAAAAGAAGAGTGTTGACGAGATCATCGTACAGGCAACCGATGAGATAGGTCCTTCGACAAACATTGCGACCATCGCCATTATTTTGACCATGGTACCTATGGGATTTGTTGGTGGTATGATGGGTCAGTTTATGAAACCCATACCGCTTAATGTTCCCGTAGGGCTTGCAGTCTCACTTTTTGTCGCATATGTTTTTGCACCTTACATGGCAAAGAAGTTTATCAATTTCAAGAAGATCAAGGCAGATGTTATTGCACACCGTATTGCACATGATCATGAGCCTACCCAAGATGAGAAAAAAGATGATTCTTCATCGACAGAGGAGAAAAAGGTATGAAATTTGAAACATTCCTTTTTGATATCCTTGAGAGCAGAAAAAAACGCTGGATCGTTATAGGTTTGGTACTTGCTGCACTGATGGGATCTGTAATGATGATCCCTACCAAATTGGTACTTGCCAAGATGCTTCCGGGAAAAAGTGCCAATACCTTTACTGTTTATATCGATACAGCAACCAATGCTTCTATCAAAGAGACACGATCTGTTGCTGAGTGTGTGGTTCATGAGCTTGAGAAAGAGTCTGCTGTCACAGATATGGAGATCTTTCTGGGGCAGGGAGCACCACTTGATTATGCGGGATTGGTAAAGGGGAGTGCCTTCAAACGTTTGCAGAATCAAGCGGAGATTGTTGTAAATCTTACAGACAAACATCACAGAGATGAGCCATCTTTTAAGATGGTGCATCGTATCAGACCGCAGATACAAAAAGTATGTGGTAATCTTGTACCCTCCACAAGTATCCGTTTCATAGAGATGCCTTCAGGACCTCCGACATTGGCAACTATTGTTGTGGAGCTTTACTCCAAAAATGATGCACTTTTAAGAAAAATAGCAGACCGTGTTTCTTATATATTGGGAGATACAGAAGGACTTGTCGATATTGATGTGATGCTGGATGATATCTACACTACCTATATGCTCTCTCCGAACAAAGAGAAGATTATTCGCAGCGGATTGAGTGTTGATCAGGTTAATCAGATCATCTATCTGGCATTCAAGGGAATGCCGGTGGCAGTCAAAAATACCAAGAATCAGCAGGATCAGATCCCTATTTTTGTACGACTTGGTGATGATGCACGTCTTTTAAAGGGTGAGAGTAAGCGTTCTCTTTCAGACAGGCTTTCGGCTTTACGTCTTATGAACCGAAAGGGGATGATGGTACCACTCATAGAGATCGTAGAGATCAAAGAGGTACCCTCGAGTCCTACTATTTTTAGAAAAGATCTCAAGAATATGGCGATTATTACTGCTGAGTGTGACATGGTCTCACAGGTCTATCCACTGCTTGATGCACGTGACAAGATGCTTTCACTGCTCAAGGATGAGTATAACATTACCAAAGTACCGGGTATCACTACCTATATGTTCGACTTGAATGTTGTAGACAAACAAAGCGGAGAGAAACTGCTCATACGATGGGACGGAGAGATGAAGGTCTCACTTGATACCTTCCGTGATCTTGGAGGGGCATTTGTTGCTGCACTTATTTTAATGTTTCTCTTGATGGTTGTTTACTATAAGTCTTTTGCGCTTAGCGGTATTGTACTTGCAGGAAGTTTTCTTTCGATCATTGGTGTGATTGTCGGACACTGGATCACGGACAAGATATCGCTTGCATTTGCCGATATTAACTTTTTTCTGACAGCTACATCACTGATCGGGTTTATCTCCCTTATGGGGATCAGTGCACGTGGTTCTTTGCTTCTGATAGACTTTTCCCGTTCTTTAATGATGGAGGGAATGGAGAAGAACCGTGCGATCGCTGTTGCAACAGCAACCCGTGCCAAACCTATTTTGATGACAGCAGTTGCTATTATTCTTGGATCATTGCTACTTTCGACTGATCCGATCTTCGGTGGACTTGGGATTGCACTGATCTTCGGAAGTGTTGCAGCAACACTGGTGGCACTTTTTTTCATACCTGTTCTGATGGCAAACGCCAAAGCGATGGATCCACATACGGATGAAGTGTGTGATGACGAAGAGGAAGAGGAGAAAGAGGGGACATGGTGTATCTTGACAAAAAATATTAAATCCCTGATCTTCCGTAAGAAAAAAGGGTGTGACGAGGATTAGGAGAAGTAATACTTTCTACTTCTATGTGCATCCTACGTCTTACATTTAACGAACAATACATATTTATGATCTTTGATTATCTCAGAGATATTGGTAAGATCAGTACGTTGAAGATTCCCGATCAGGTTGGAAATGACCGAACAGATAAGTATGTGTTGTCTTAACGTGTTTGCGATTGATTGTACTCTATCTCGATCTTTGCATACATACCCGGGTAGATCTTGGAATGGTCTTTGTCAAATGAGATTCGAATGGTAAAAGTGTGTGTCATCGGATTGGCACTGGGAACGATGGATTTGATGCGTCCTCTTCCTTTGTAGTGAATAGCAGGGATCTCAAACTTGACAAAATCTCCTTCATTCACTTTAATGAGGTCAGCCTCGGAGATCTGTGCTTCGATCTCCAAATGGTCAAGATCTACCAGTACCATAACGGGGAAGCCCGGCATGACCATATCGCCTACATGAAGGTTCTTTTGTACAATAATCCCGTCACTGGGTGCTTTTACCTCCAGATAGTGAGAGATAACACTAATCTCTTTAACCTTCTGTGCAGCATTCTTAACGATCGCCTGCATTGCTTTGAGCATAGACTGTGTATGCTCTGCTGTAATGGAAAGGTTCTCACTCATATCGTCAAAATTAAATTTGTCGCTTCCATGTTTTCTAAGTAACGCCTTTTCTCTACGTATCTCATCGAGTTTACTTCGATAGACATCTGTTAGAATCTCCGCTTGTTCTAGTGCAAGGTTTGCCTGTTCCTTAAGGATGTCAAATTCGGCTGAATCCATCGTGAATAGGTCATCTTCTCTTCTTACCTTATCTCCTATTTGGACAAATACATCTTTAACATAGCCCATGTAGCGGGCACCGATATATTTCTGATTATCCGAAACGATTGTACCTGAGATCGTAATATAGTTGGCATGAAGTCCGCTTGTGAGCAGCAGTGCAGTGATGAGAAGTATCTTTTTCATAAAGCCTCCATAATATCTACTATTTATAAAAAGAATATATTTTAATGAATATATTTTATATTCTATAATAATTAACTTAAAGAAAAAAAGTAAATGTGTATTGACTATGCGGATACTCCCCAAGATGGGAGTATTGTTTTAAAACTTGTATGTAAGTTGGAAAGAGAGGCTGTCTTCTGAGTGATCAGTTGTGATCGATCCGACACCATATCCGTATGGTGGTTGTTGTCCTGGCATTCCCATATTTGGAAGTGCAGAGAATGCTGGTACATCAAATGTCTCTTCGTTGCTAAATCCGTGTACATAGGCAAGATCAAGGGAAAATGTTTCACTGAATGTATATGTACCACCAAGTGTCAAGTGTTTTTCCTGTGTTGCAGGAAAACCTAGCAGATTGAAAAAATTGAGTGCAGAGTATTTGATAAAGTTAGGGTCTCTTTGTCCTGCCGATTTCTCAGTAATAGGGCTTGATGCCTGGTTGTAACCAATACGCAGTGCCCAATTATCTTGTGTAAACTGATACCCTACTGCAAGAACATCCTGATCATCCCATCCAAAATCCTTATATCCGCTTGCACTTGACCATGCAATCTTTTTATAGTCCATTGCAATGGTGTGCTGACCCATTACATAGGCAAACCCGATACCGTATTCTGCCGGTTGTTCGAGGGTATCACTGTCGTTGAGTGTGTTGTAGAATGGTGCACCCATCATACTGTTCATTCCGTTGATCATCGCATTGAATGGTGCCATAGCAGTACTAAGCTGTCCATCATAGCTCATTTCAATTGCTGATTTATAGACCGCACCGACTGTTAGACCGTTTGAAAAGTCATAGGTAAGACCTGCACTCCAGCCAAAACCGAAATCTTGTGAAAGTCCGGCACCGACACCTGGTGCACCGGCAGAAAGGTTTGCCGGGTCAGGCATATTGTAGTTGATGTCAAGGTTACCATATTGAAGGATCGGTGCTACGGCAACACTTAATCCACCAGATTTATAGGCTACTGGTACAGCAAACTGCATTAATTGAAGGTTTGTTACCATATTCAGATTCCCGAACTGTCCTGTACGCAAGTCCAGGTTTCCTCGATAATCTGTACCCATACCGGCAGTTCCCCACATACCGATACCAATGTACCAGTTGTCATTGATTTTATGTGCCAAGGAGACTTCCGGGATCATATTCATATCTGCATCGGAATCAAGAGCACCCTGTGAAGGCATGCCAGGAACTGTATTGACCGTTGTTGTAATGCTTGGCATAAATACAGTACCACCAAAAGAGATCTCTGTTCCCTGAATCCCTGTGATCAGAGCAGGGTTTGTCAAGGTAGATTCTGCACCATGGCTCATACCAATACCGACCCCACCCATACCTCTTGCTTTTGCACCGACAGAGATAAGTGTATCTCCATTTGTTGCATGAAGCATTGTCGAGGTCACAAGTGACAGTGTAATTCCGGCAGTCAGTTTTGTAAACGTAGTTGTTTTCATTTTTTTCCTTGGTTTAGATTTTGATGGAGCTAGTATAGTTTAAAAAAAAGTGAATGTCAAGTATTTCTATAGATTTTATGATATTATATTATTGACTTATAATAAGGATTATAAAAGATGATTGTTCTTTTTGAACAAATTTATTTATGAAGACCGTATAAGTTATAAAAGCACTTATACAAGGTAAGTAACCATGAGAGAGGATATCTATATTTAATAAATTATTAATAGTATTGTAATTATTTTCATATACCATGAAAATAATAGAAACAAATATATTTAAATCAAAAAGTGAGTTAAAGGATTTATTTGTGTCTTTTATGCCTCTCTTATGGACTGAGTTGTGAAAAAGATCCTATAGTGATAGATATGTTTAAAGAAATCGAAATCATAGATATAGGTGTAGGTATTAAACTATCAAAGAAGTATAGACTAAAAGAGAAAGAGGGGGAGAGGATGTTATATAAAAGCTGCTACAGGGTAGCGGCTTTTACTTTGTTTCAGATCTTACTAAGAATGAATGCTTCCATCTCAGCAACGACCTCTTCAAGTGTTCTCTCTCCGTTGATCACTTTGAGAAGACCTTTCTCTTCGTAGAACTTCTGGATGGCCGGAAGCGGCTCTGTGTAGATCTTCATACGGCTGACGAAAACCTCTTCATTGTCATCGCTTCTCTCTTCACCAGGTGCAGCTTCTGCACGACGTCCGAGGATTCTCTCTCTTGCCACCTCTTCAGAGACACGTACTTCAATGACAGATGCAAGGTCGATGTTATCCTCTTTACTGACGATCTCGTCAAACGCGATCATCTGCTCTTCACTTCTTGGGTAACCGTCGATGAGGATGTTGTCTACCGGTGCATTGTTGATAGCAGAAACAATAGTGTCAACGATGATGTTCAAAGGAACCAGTGCACCTTTGGAGATGTAGCTCTCGATCTCTTGTCCAAGCTCTGAACCGCTTGCAACCTCTTCACGAAGCATATCGCCCGTAGAGTAGTGAACGATCTTGTCAGCGTGTTTTTCAGCGATGATACTTGCATCGGTTGTTTTTCCGGAACCTGGTGCCCCGATGATCAAAAATAGTTTTTTCATGTTATTTCCTTTTGTATAATGTATGTTTACTCTCAACTATCACTATCGACTGTCACTGTTAACTAAGCCTGTGGTGTCTGTCTGATTCTGAGGCTAAGCTCTTTAAGCTGCTCTGCATCGACCGGGCTTGGTGCCTGGGTAAGGAGACACTGTGCACGCTGTGTTTTAGGGAAAGCGATGACATCACGGATGCTGTCACTTCCTGTCATCAGCATGATGAGTCTGTCAAGACCGAGTGCAAAACCACCGTGTGGCGGTGCACCGAATTTGAGTGCATCAAGTAGGAACCCGAATTTTTCCTGTGCTTCCTCTTCTGAGATACCAAGCAGTTTGAAGATCTCTGCCTGCATATCCTCTTTATGGATACGAATCGAACCTCCGCCAAGCTCTGTACCGTTGAGTACGATGTCGTATGCAATGGATTCGATCTCTTCGATATCTTCAAAATCAAGTGATTTTGGCTGTGTGAACGGGTGGTGAAGTGCTTTGACACGTCCGTCTTCCACTTCGAACATCGGGAAGTCGACAACCCACAGGAACTCGAATGTATCTTCAGGGATGATCTCCATAAGCTCTGCAAGGTAGATACGGAAACGACCCATGTAGTCAAGCACCGTTTTCTTTTCACCTGCACCGAAGAATACCACATCACCGACAGCAAGTTCACAACGATCAACGATCGCTTCAAGATCAGCTTCGGTAAAGAACTTGGTCAGTGGTCCTTTAAGACCGTCCTCTTTCATCTGGAAGTACCCAAGCCCTTGTGCACCGAATTTGCGTACGTAGTCTTCAAACCCTTTCATCTGACGCTTGGAGAAGATATTGTCACCGTTAGGCACTTTGAGCGCTTTAATACGGTTCTTCTTAGGCATGGAAGCGATCTTGGAGAAGATCTCGTTGTCACATCTTTCAAAGATGTCGATCACATCGACCATAGAGAGGTCATAACGCATATCTGGCTTGTCTGTTCCGTACTTCTCCATCGCTTCATGGTAGGTCATACGTTTGAAGGTCTTTGGAATATCAAATCCGCACTGTGTGAAGATATCGTTAATGAGCTTCTCTGCTACAGCGATGACATCATCCTCTGTACAGAAGCTCATCTCGACATCTATCTGGGTGAACTCCGGTTGTCTGTCAGCTCTGAGGTCTTCATCACGGAAACATTTTGCGATCTGGAAGTAGCGGTCAAAACCCGAAACCATCAGAAGCTGTTTGAAAAGCTGTGGTGACTGTGGAAGCGCATAGAACTCTCC
>Ga0256843_1000771_pt1 | contig 26555 bp, 10 predicted proteins | sample AlvinellametaG_FD_191572 | JGI IMG/M metagenome (GOLD analysis project Ga0256843, IMG submission 191572) | Pompeii worm associated microbial communities from hydrothermal vent at the East Pacific Rise, Pacific Ocean - Alvinella | ecosystem: Host-associated > Annelida > Integument > Unclassified ... | reverse complement strand
GATTTGCTGATAACTCTCAAAACTATTAAAACAGATCTTCAATAACATTATCAAAAAATTACTTCTTAAAACCCCTAAACCAGGAGATATAAAGTGAAAATACGAGTCTACTATGAAGATACAATAGGCTCTATTTTTTAACAAAATAGGCTAAAAATAGGGGCATCTGCACTCAAAAAATCTTATTTTTAGTAAAAAATCTTCAAATTTGAGGCGCAAAATGGGCACACTATCTTTTATACATTTTGCTTCGGTAAATGATGATATAAAAAAGTTTATCAAGAAGTTCAAATTCATAGTAAGCAGCATATAAAGTATAATCACTCTCTCTTATACACTCACTCAAGATATCACCATAGACCTCTCAAGCGGAGACAGTGTAACTGACTTTTGCTCAATAGTGGATGGAATAAATTCCATAAAAAATCAATATAAAACAATAAACAACACTAGTTACTCATTTTTCTCTGCTACAATGTTCAATAATTTTAGTGTTATATGTAAAAAGGTTGCGTAATGATAGGATTAATGGTAATGGGAGTATTTTTAGCATATATACTTCTTTCTTTATTTATTGTATGGATGGCATATAAAGTATTTAAAACAAAAAAAGCACTTTTTATAGCATTGCTTATAATGATACTTATTCCAACATGGGATGTAATCATAGGAAAACCAATATATAACTACTTATGTAAGAACAAAGCGGGAGTTCATATATATAAAACAGTTGATAATGTTGAAGGGTTTTATATAGGAGAAAGGTCAAAACGGTATGAACCTTATGAACCATACGAAGGCTATAAATATGTTGACTATAAAGAAAAAGAGAGTGGCAAATATTATAGAAGTTATTGGGTGGATAATAATACTTCAAAGAATTGTGTGCCTATAGGTAAAGCTAAATATGGAGATTATGCAAAAGCATTTCATCATGGCAAATGTATAGTAAAAAAAGAGATAAGTGAGAGGGATGTGAGTAGGTGGGATATTTCATGGAACAAAAAAGAATATACAAAAATATTCCCATTAAATTTAAAAATAGTAAAAGTAGGTTTGATTAAAGATAGTATAACAAATGAGACTTTATCAGAGCAATTTACAATAGATTGGAATGGAGGGTGGGTATATGGAATATTAAGTTCTATAGAGAGAGGTCATCCAGAAAACATTTTTTGTGGAATAGATTATTCAAATGTATTCGAGCTGGAGTATAAAACACTCAAATCAAAAAAAGAGGGAGAAAAATAAAATGGTAACTATTAAGGATTACTTGGACTATTCAGAGTTAGCTCAAGCAAGTTATGTTAATGGACTTCAAGTTGGAATGAAAGGAAACAGTTATGGTGTAGGAGAAGATAATATTTTTGTAAAAGCAGATGAGTTTACAATACAACAAGCCTCCAACTTCGCAGAACGTTACGAAGTAAAAGCAGTGTACAGCGATACGATTACAGGGTTTAGTGCGACACTGTTTAGAGATACTTATACAGGTAAAAAAATCCTCGCCATAAGAGGAACGGACGATATAACAGGGAGTGACTTTGATGATGATATCTTACAACTTGGAATCCAAAAGACTCTTCCTGGTCAATATGAGTCATTGGTTGGTTTTTTTGAATCTTTGAAGTCATCCGGCAAGATAAGTAAATCAGATAACTTGACGGTAGTAGGACACTCTTTAGGAGGAGCATTGGCTCAAATGACGACCGCTACATATAAAGATTATGTAGATCAGACATATACATTTAACTCTCCCGGAGTTAAAAACCTCTCAATCCCAAATGTGATGGAGTATCAAGGGGAGTATTATAGAAACTATGAGGTTCTTTCCGGAGGTGTAGTAACGGGGGAGAGAATCTCAAAAGAGCTTTATAATGCATATCAAGCATTTAAAGACAACAAACTACAAGTTGATAATAAAGTCATAAATGTTGAAGCAAAAGATGGGCCGTCAAAAATTACAGATTTAGGACCAGATATAGGGAGCAGTGTAGAAGTATTTATAAATGCTGACAATAATTATCTCTATAATCATTCAAATAAAACCTTAACCGATACACTCTCTTTTTATAACGCTCTCTCTTCAATAGACTCCACACTATCTTTAACGCAAATCACAAACTTTTTAGAAGAGATAGATAAGAACGGTGTAATTAATAAAGATAAATTAGATTTACATCAAGATATCTTAAATCGTATGGCTGATATCATAGAAGCAGAAAAAGCAGATAATCTTTATGATACGGGTTTAAACATAATCTCAAAAAATATAAAAACCACAATATCATTTCTCACTACCAAATCTATCTCCCAACTAACCTCCAAAGATAAAGCAAACCTCTATGCCCTACTAAACTTAAACCCATTTACCATAGAGGGAGATCTTCCAGCCTACAACAACATAGCCCCAAACCTATATTCCGATATGTACCTGAAAAAAAGAGCAGAGTTTTTATACTATAGTCTTGATGTAGAAGGACGCTATAAACCGCTAGGAGATGATGTAGCTGCTTATAAAGATACCGAACTTGGTCTTTTACTACATAACTCTACGCTCTCAGGAAGATCTTATGCTACAGACAGGACAACAGGCAGAGTTATTTTTGATAGTGATAAACTCTTATCTGGAAAAGTGACACAGAAATTTGACTGGGCCTTAAACGGTTCTTCTTATGGTGAGAACTATCTCTTTGGAATGGGAGGAGAGGATACACTCTTTGGAGGTAAAGCTAAAGATTACCTCGAAGGTGGAGAAGGAAATGATAGACTCTATGGAGGAGCGGGAGACGATACTTATGTAGCAGGAGACGGAGATACCATTTATGATAGCGATGGAATCGGTAAAGTCTTCTTTGAAGATAGTGAGCTCTATGACGGAGATGATGCGACAAAGGGTCATGCACTTAGCGGCGGTACGCAGGTAGCTAAAGGAAGCAATATCTATAGAGGGGACGGTGGAGAGTATACACTTATAGACTCTACACTTATCTTCACTAAAGATGGAAAAACACTCACCATAGATGGCTATACCAAAGAGAGTCTTGGTATAACACTTCATAATTTACCTGATGAGGGCAGTACAACAACAGGAGACGGAACCGGCAATGACACTACAACAGGCAACAGCGGTGACGATACCCTAGGCGGTAACACGACAAATGACCTCACTAAAGCAACCCCGCAAGACGACATCCTCATCCTAACAGATGATAATGACAGAATGGACGCTCTCGCAGGAAATGACTATGTAGAAGGCAAAGGCGGAGATGATATCCTCATCGGCAATGAGGGGAATGATATTCTCTGGGGTGGAGCTGATGATGATTTTCTTTACGGTGATGCAGGAAAAGATATACTTTTTGGTGATACGGGGAGGGATTATCTTGAAGGCGGAGAGGGAGAAGACCTGCTCTATGGCGGAGAAGGAAATGACATTCTCCTTGGTGGAGAAGGAGCTGACTACCTCGATGGCGGAAGCGAGTTTGATACCTATGTTGCAGATAATGGAGACACTCTAAGTGATAGTGACGGAGCAGGAGTCGTTTACTTTAAAAACAGTGACCTAACAGGAATAAAAACCCTTAAAGATGGCTCTAGTAATATCTACAAAGATAAAGACGGGTTTGAGTATCAACACAATGGAGATAATCTTGTCGTTACCCATGTAAGCAGCGGTGAATCCATCACCATCTTAGAGTGGAGCAAAGAGAAGAACTTAGGTATAGTGCTTCAAGAGAGTAGCGATATAGATGTAAGTATAGATGATGCCGATGCACGAGAAGCGGCACAGTCAATGACAATAGAAGTAGAGATACTCAGACCATTGCAAGATGATGAAATGCTCAGTGTAGATATAGGTTACTACAAACCTATCTATAAAACAGAGTATTACGGAGATCCGGTCTATATACCCGAATCTAATACACCGATAGTTACGACAAAAACTTATGATAAGTATAAGGATACTTGGAGTACAAGTGTATCAGGAGGTTATACTCCTGCTCACACGTACCGCCCAAGCAGACAGATACAAACAGGAGAAGAATTTATTTCTATAGGAAAGGTAGAGTTTACATCGGCAGGACAAACAGCTTCGTTTACTTATAGTTGGAAAGATGACAAGATCGTAGAAGAAGACCAAATCTTAGGTTCACTTGTAGCCAAGTCATCCGATGACGGTACTCTCTTAGGTGATGCCGTAAAAGTAACGACTATAAAAGCAGGAAGTGCAACTATCATCGATGATGATGAAACACAAAGAACAGACCCGCTTGTACTTGACTTGAACAAAGACGGCTTTATCTCCACAACCTCACTCGCTGACTCAAACACTTACTTCGATATCACAGGTGATGGTTTGCGTGAGCGAGTAGGGTGGGTAGCACCGCAAGATGGACTACTGGTCTATGATAAAAACAACAATGGAAGCATAGATGGTATAGATGAACTCTTCGGTAGTAAAACAGAGAGTGGCGTACAAGAGCTTAAACGTCTTATAGACTCCAACCACGACAACACCATCAACCAAGCAGATGAACTCTACAGCAGACTGCAAGTCTGGAGAGATAAAAATGGTGATGCAATAGTGCAAGAGGGTGAGATAACAAGCTTAAAAGATGAAGGTATAAAGAGCATTAACCTCAATGCTATCAATACAAAAATAGAGATAAACGGTAACATCCTCACAGAAGCTACAAAATATACAGATACAGAGGGTAACAGAGAACTTATAGCAGATATACAACTCGCAACCGATACACAAGATACACAACTCCATATAGAAGATATTCCAAACTTTACTATTGATGAGAGTACACGAGAACTCCCTAATATAAAAGGAACAGGTCTCGTCTATGATGCTTTTATAAAGTACAACACCGATGAAGCCTTTAAATCCTTAGCAAAAAACTATGCAGCAGATAAAGAACTCACAACAACAGAGTTTGAAAGTTACCTAGAGAGCTTCTCAGGTTACACAAGCTTCATCGCAACACTTAAAGAGCGTTATAGTTTAGATGATGACTTTACAATGAGTAAAAGTGATAAAGAGACTTGGATAGTAAAAAGATTTGATGGGGAGAGTACCCAGAGACTAGAGAACTACTACACAACAAATCTAGACAAAGGCTCAATACCTACCACTCCACTTACTGCGGCTTCTACAGTAACACACAACAAGTACACAACACTATTAGAAAAAACACAAAGTACCTTTGCCATTCAAGCCTTCTATAAAGAACTATTTGCTCCGACACATTATGACCTGGAGAGTGACAGCTTCATCATAGATGATGCAACAAGCTTCTACACAAACCTTACGCAGGAGTTTAACAGCACTACAAAGACCATACAAGATAAAGTAGCCCTTGCTAAACTCATTCAGATGCAAAGAACAGGGCTTAGTATAGATACCGGTGAACTACTAAACACTATCACCAATCCGACAACAAAAACACTGCTGAAAGAGACACTCTACGGTAGAGATGTCATACTCGGAAGCAATGACGATGATGTAGTACAAACCGATGATAAAAAACATACCATACTTTTAGCAGAGGGTGATGATGTTCTTCAAAGTGGTAAAGGAATAGATAGTTTTTATTTTAGACGAGGTGACGGTAACGATCTTATTCAAGATGCAGGCGGTATAGACAGACTCATATTTGACAAGGGAATAAATGCAGATGATGTTACCATCCAACTGCTTGATAATAAAGATCTTATTATTGGACTTAATGAAGATGGTGTAGCATTTGAAGAGCTAAAAGATAAAGTAACTATAGTAAACTATATGGATGCTGCTAATAGAGTAGAGACCATAGAGTTTGGAGATGGTTCTAAACTTGACTTTAGAGATGTTTTAGCACAATATACTCCAACAGATGCAGACGATACACTGACACTGAGTAGTTATAGTGATACCATACAAACACTTGGTGGAAATGACATCATCAAAGCACTTGCTGGTAATGATACGCTAGAGGGTGGCAAGGGTGATGACAGACTTGAAGGTGGTGTGGGTAATGATATCTACATTTATGCCCAAGGAGATGGGAAAGATACTATTATAGAGAGCGGTGGTTATGACACCTTACAGTTTAAAGAGGGAATCATCCAAGATATGCTTACTGCAAAACTTAAAGGAAGTGATCTTCTCATCGGAATTAAAGAAGAGGGCAAAGGCTTTGATGAACTGAATGATTTCATAACTATAAAAAACTATACAAATGATGACTCCAAAGTAGAGGCTATCTATCTTGATGGCTATCAAAGAGTAGATATAGACTCACTGCTTAATCAACCTACAGAGGGAGACGATGATTTAACGCTTGGTGATGGTGATGACACTGTTAATATGCTCGGTGGAAATGACACCGTAAAAACAAACAAGGGTAATGACACTATATCTGGCGGCAGAGGTGATGATACGCTAGAGGGTGGTAAGGGTGATGATACTTACATCTTTAACCTAGGAGATGGAAGAGACACTATCTTTGATGACTATAGTTTCGGGTATAAAAATCTTCGTAAAGATGATGCAGGAAACGATACGCTTCAACTTGGTGAAGGCATCACGCAAGATATGCTTATTATTAAGTACAACGGTCCTGATTTGATTATAGGTATCAAAGAGGATGGAGTAGCGTTTGAAGCATTAAGCGATACGATCACCATTAAAAACTATACTAATAAGAACAATACAATAGAAAACATTCTTCTTAGTGACGGAACAAGTGTGGTTGTAGCACCGCTTACAAACGGTACCGAGGGAAGTGACCACTTGGACTTTAGCAGTAGTACAGAAGAGTTGGCTATACAGGGTCTTGGCGGAAGTGACTACATTCATACCGGAAGCGGAGATGATAATATCCAAGGAAATAGCGGTCTTGATACGCTTTATGGTGGAGGAGGCAGTGACATACTTTCCGGCGGTACGGGGAGTGACTTTTTAGCCGGCGGAAGCGGAGATGACACTTATGTCTACAACCGTGGTGACGGTGCGGATATGATTCTTGATGACAATAGACCCGAGACTCAAGATTTTGGTACAACAACACTCTCTCATGTACAAGAGCTTCTTACAAGAATAGACAACAGTGATACCGCACAAACAGATGCCGGGAATGATACACTACAGTTTGGAGAGGGAATTACAAGAGAAGATATATCTTATACAATCTCAGGTGATGATCTTATTATAAGTATTGCGGGTGTTAGCGGTGATACTATTACCATTAAAAACTATCTTAACTCTAAAAATATGATAGAGAATATGGTGCTCTTTGACGGTACGAGAATTGATCTCTTTGGAGCGACACAGGGAGATGACAATCTTGTCTTTGGTGATGGAGACATTACTATAGATGCACTTGGTGGTAATGATATCGTATCGACTAGCAGTGGAGACGACACGATAACAGGCGGCAGCGGAGATGATAGACTAGAGGGAGGTCTTGGAGATGATACCTACATCTTTAGCCGTGGTGACGGTAAAGACACCGTTAGTGATGATGGTGGGAATGACACCCTTTTATTTACTGATGGAATCATACAAGATGATTTAATCGTTAAGCTCATAGGAAAAGATCTGCTTGTAGCACTTAAAGAGGATGGTAAAAGTTTTAAAGAGCTCAGTGATGTAGTTACTTTTAAAAATCATACGAATGCAGAAAATCAACTAGAGCGTATCCGTTTTGCAGACGGTAGGGTGATTGATATGTCCGGTTTTGATTTTGCGACAGAAGGTGATGATTACTTTGTATTTGATAATAGAGATGTCAGTCTCAATGCTTTAGCAGGTAATGATCAACTCTTTACCGGTAGTGGTGATGATATACTTGCCGGTGGAAAAGGAGCAGACATACTTCAAGGTGGTAGTGGAGATGATACCTACCTTTTTAACAGAGGTGACGGTAACGATACAATTACCGATAGCAGCGGAAGTGATAGTGTTGTATTTGGTAGCGGTATTACACAAGATGATTTGATTATGAAACTCATAGGAAGAGATCTTGTCGTAGCCCTTAAAGAAGATGGTAAAAGTTTTGAAGAGCTTAGTGACGTAATCACTTTTAAAAATCATACAAATACTGACAATAGACTTGAAAATATTATATTTGCCGATGGAACATCTTTAGATGTAACGACACTTGATTTTGCGACAGAGGATGATGATAGTTTTATATTTGGTAATGTCAATACGACTATTGATACTTTGGGAGGAGATGATGTCGTTGTGACAAGCGGAGGTAACGATACTATCTCAGGCGGTAGCGGAAATGATATGCTCAAAAGCGGTGCCGGTGAAGATATTTTGGCAGGCGGTAGTGGAAATGACAGACTTGAGGGTGGACGAGACGGTGATACCTACATCTTTAACCGTGGTGATGGGGTCGATACCATTTATGATAATTACTTTGGGTATAACTACCAAAATGGACTTATTGAGTTTGATAAAGATCCATCTTCTGGAGAGATGGTAGTCAAACTTACGGGAAGTAATCTTGTAGATACTCTTTCAAGTCGAGAGAGACAATTTAGCGATTTTGCAAAAGAGTCTAGTGATGCTAATATGGCCGGCGGTATATTTGTCAAGCTTGTAGGAGATGATCTTATCATTGCACAATTTGATAATGGAAAATTTGAGAATGCAAGCAATAAGATAGTTTTTCATAAATACATTTCACAAAACGGTCTTTTGGAATTTAGCCAGGGAGAAGTATATGGCGATATGAGTATGGATTTGATTGACGGTATGCTAGAGATCAATTCATCAAGCAAAGGAAGTGTTACTTTTGCTCAAAATATATCTGCCGGAGATGATATATTACAGTTTGGTGAGGGAATCACGCAAGATGATATCGTTTATAAAACCATAGGAAGTGACCTTGTTTTTGCTCTAAGAGAGGGCAATAAGAGTTTTGATGAGCTTGGAGATAAAATAATCATTAAAGATTATGTAAATTCTGCTAATAGAGTAGAAAATATTCTCTTTAGTGACGGAAGCCGCTTTGATTTTGATGCAACGCCGGTTGCTACAGAGGGAGATGATAATTTTGTCTTTGGAGATGAGGGCATTACTGTAGATATGCTAGGCGGGAGTGACCGACTCACCAGTGGAAGCGGAGATGATGACATAACAGGCGGCAGGGGAGATGATATGCTTCAAGGCGGCGAGGGTAATGACATCTACCGTTTTAGTCGCGGCGACGGCAAAGATACTGTTTTTGATGCAGCAGGAAATGATAAGCTTATCTTGGGAGCAGGAGTACTACAGAGCGATCTACTTTTTAAACAAGAGGGAGACAATCTTCTCGTTGCACTTAAAGAAGATGGGAAAAGTTTTAATGAACTCTCTGATGTTGTGCTGATACAAGATTGGTTTAAAACAAAAAATAATATTGAAACAATTGATTTTGCCGATGGTACGACTATGGATGCATCAAAGATTGCTACGATGGTTTTAGGTAATCAGCTCGATACGCTCATAGGTAATCAAGGTGCAAAGATGCTCGGTGGAGCCGGTGATGATACGTATATTTATAATAAAGGCGATTTTACCGTTATCATCGATGATAAGTATCGTAACAAAGAGATAGAGGTCAATGCAGGAGATGATACCTTAAAATTTGCAGATATAACAAGTGATAAAATCACTTTAGGTACAAAAGGTGATGACCTTATCATAAAAATAGATGCTACACATGACACATACACAGAGCTTAAAGATTATGTCGTTATCAGAGATTGGCAAAATTCTAATAGAGGTATAGAGCAGATAGTTTTTGGAGACGGTGAAGTACTGAGCATCGATAAAACAGCTACCTATCCGGAGCTTGAATTTAATGAGAGATGGATCAAAGGAAACTACTATATCTACGGAAGTGAAGATAACATAGTTGAGCCAAGTGCTGAAGACATTGCACTGCGAAACGGTGCGGATGAGATTTTCCAAAGCGGTGCCGGCGATGATACGGTAAGAGCATATGGCGGTAATGATTATATTATCGGAGGTCAAGGGAATGATACCCTAGATGGCGGTGAAGGGAACGATACATATCTCTTTAATAGAGGTGATGGCGTAGATACTATTACAGATACGCAAGGTGTCGATACCATTAAGTTTGGTACGGGAATATCACAAGCAGATGTTATGATGGAGCATATCGGTAATGATTTGGTACTCTCTTTAAACAGTGATGATCGCCTTGTTCTGAAAAACTGGCTTGATCCGCAAACGATAGAAAATAGAATAGAGTTGATGGTAACGGATGAGGGTACGCTTGCGATTGCAGATCTGGTGACCCCGCCTACACAAGATAATGATAACTTAGAATTTGGTGATGAAAATAATCATATTGAAGCATTAAACGGCGATGATGTGATCCATATCGGCGGCGGTGATGATTATCTTGCAGGAAATGAAGGTAATGACAGACTCTACGGCGGTGACGGTAACGATACTATCTCTGGAGACAGTGGTGAAGATACGCTTTATGGCGGTGAGGGAGATGACAGCTACCGCTTTGGTCGAGGAGACGGTAAAGATATCATCATTGAAGATAATTTTGAGGATTGGAGTCGAACAGGTAATGATACGCTGGTCTTTAAAGCGGGTATCACGGCAGATGATCTGATTTTAGTAGAAGATGGTGATGATCTTCTTGTCGGTCTCAAAGAGAGCGGTAAAAGTTTTGAAAAGCTGAGTGATACGATAAGAATTAAAAAATGGGCGACATATGATGATGCCAATTCACAAGATTATGCAAGGGCTTACTATACGGTAGAGAACTTTAGTTTTAGCGACGGCTTGGTTTGGAATATAGATGAAATTACGGCACATATCGGTAGTGATGTAAGTGAAACTATCTTCGGTTTTAATTCAAATGATACCTTAGAGGGCAAACAGGGCGATGATATTTTAGAGGGTCATTTAGGAAATGACACTTACATTTTTAATCGTGGTGACGGTCATGATACAATTTATGACTATGGCAGAAAAGGGGATGATTACAGTTACTACGATGCAGGTAACGATACACTTCAATTTGGTGAGGGAATCACTGAAGATGAACTGGTCTTTGTAAAAGATAATGATGATGTTATCGTTTATATAAAAGAGGGAGATAAAAATCTTACCGACCTTCAAGATAAAATAGTTCTTAAAAACTGGTTTAGCGCAAACAATAGAGTGGAAAATATTGTTTTACATGATGGAAGTGCAGTTGATTATATTCAGTATCTAGGTGTTGAACCGACCGCTGAAGATGATAAACTTATCTATGGATACGGCGATGATATTGTAGATGCTTTAGCGGGTGATGATGTAGTTGTCGATATCGGAGGCGATAACTATATAGACGGCAATACCGGAAATGATAACATCCAATCAGGAAGTGGTAATGATACACTTATCGGTGGAGCGGGTAATGATACGCTTGATGGCGGGGAAGGTGATGACAGACTTGAAGGTGGCACAGGAGATGATACGTACATCTTCAATTTAGGTGACGGTCATGATACAATCAGTGACTATGCCGACAATATAGTTAGTATTGATACAATTGTCTTTGGTCAGGGTATAGTGGCTGAGGATGTAGAGTTCTTACGTCTTAACAGTGATGATCTTACGATAAAAATTGATGATGACAACTCTCTTGTCATTCAAAACTGGTTTTTAGATGAAAACTATAAGATAGAAAAGATTAATTTTATAGATGGCGTTGTTTTAGATAGTGATGCAGTTGAGAAACAAACAATTTATTATGGTGATGATAATAATAATGACATGCATGACTCAAACAATGGGCAAACAATCTATGCACTTGCAGGTAATGATATTATATATGCTAATGATGGTGATGATAAAATTTATTCTGGAGATGGTAATGACACTCTTTTAGGTGGAACAGGGAATGATTACTTAGAAGGTGGCAGTGGTGATGATACTTATGTCTTTAACCGTGGAGATGGTGTTGATACGGTTGTGAAATTAGAAGGTAATGATCTCTTGCACTTTGGCAGTGGAATTACTTCTCAAGACCTCATTATTAAATCTGATGGAGATAATCTCATTGTTGCACTTAAAGAAGATGGAGTTGCATTTGCAGATTTAAGCGATAAAGTTATCTTAATAAATTGGTATAACACAAATACACGAGTAGAAAGTTTCAGCTTTGAAGATGATACAAATGCAACAATGAATGTTGCAGCAATAGTGAGTGTAATGGGTAGTGATGAAAATGATACTATCCGTGGAACAGAACTGAGTGATACGCTTAATGGACATATCGGTGATGATCAACTTTATGGAAATCAAGGAGATGATACTCTTTTAGGCGGAACAGGGAATGATTATCTCGAAGGTGGAGCCGGTAATGACACCTACATTTTTAACCGTGGAGATGGTGTTGATACGATTGTGGATAATAATTCAGATATTTTTTACAGAGATATTGTAGAAGATGATTATTATGGGGAACAAGGAAATATACTCAGTCAAGATAAAATTCAATTTGGAGATGGCATTGTTACATTAGATTTGATAGTTCGTAGAGATGGTGATAATCTTATTATTGGACTTAAAGAAGATGGTGTAGATTTCCAAGATTTAGAAAACAAACTAATAATTACTGATTATGATACAGATCAAAATAGAATAGAATCTTTTGAATTTAAAAATGGTTCTATGTTGACTTTAGATGATATCATTCTTCTTGCAAATTCAAATGCAGGTAAAATAATCTATGGCACAGAAGGTGATGATTATCTTGAAGGTACATCAGATGAAGATACTATATATGCAGAAGATGGAAACGATACTTTAGTTGGTAATGCTGGTAATGATAGACTCGAAGGTGGATATGGTAATGATACTTATATATATAATCGTGGTGACGGACAAGATACAATTTTTGATGCAGGCTCTTACGGTGATTATTATAAAGAAAAGACTGTTTTAGATACTCAACTAGAAGTAATTGCACAAACTAGTGTCGTAGTGGAGAATACAAGTAACATATTTCAAGATACACTGCAGTTTGGTGATGGGATTGTTAGAGATGATTTAGAGTTTCAAAGAGTTGGTACTAATCTTGTAATTAACATTTTCAATGATTCTATTGTTGAAGAACCTAAGTTGTCGATAAAAACTTCAAGTATATCTAAAGAAATAATAATGCCTTATAAATCAGAAGATACTATTACAATAGAAAATTATTTTTCTTATGAAAATACAATTGAAATAATAAAACTTGCGGATGGTTCTTTGATAACGCAAGAGGATATATTGAATTTTACCGGTAAGGTTATTACTGGAACTAATGAAGATGATGTTTTGGATGCTAACCAATTTGAGCATATAGGAGATACTATACTTATTGGTTTAGATGGTAATGACTCTCTTTATGGTTCATATTATGGGAATGATATTTTGATTGGTGGCAAGGGTAACGATAGGTTAGAAGGTGGATTCGGTGATGATATTTATATTTTTAATAGAGGAGATGGACAAGATTACATTTATGATAAAGATATAAATCCTAGTGACTTTGATAGTAATTTTGATAGTAATGGAGATACCATTCTTTTTGGTGAAGGAATCAGTATTGATGATATTGTAACAGATTTTAGGTTTACAGATAGTAACTATGGAGAATCAGTAATTGCACTAAGAGAACATACTGAGGCTGAAGAAATCGCATTCTATAGCGATAGTATAAGAATAGAGAATGGTCCAAATGGTATTAGTATTAAAACATTGCAATTTGCAGATGGTAGTAGTTATAATATACAAGAGTATTTTGGAGAGAACTGGGGTAGAAATTATGCTATGCCCATTGTACTAGATATGAATGAAAATGGGGTTACATCTACAACTCTTGAAGGTTCCAATGCTTATTTTGACTATGATGGAGATGGAAAGAGAGAACATACCGCCTGGGTAGAAAAAGGTGATGCGCTTTTAGTTGCAGATCTTAATGGAGATGGTGTTATCAATGATGGTAGCGAACAGTTTGGTGAATATACTCAACTACCTGATGGATCATTTGCTTCGAATGGCTATGAAGCTTTATCTCAATATGACTCTAATAGTGACGGTGTGATAAATAAAAGTGATAACAATTTTAATGATCTACTTCTTTGGAGTGATGCAAACAGTAATGGCAAAAGTGATAGCGGAGAACTCGTTAGCTTACGTATGAGCGGCATTACGGCGATTCATTTAAATCAAGATGGTATTACATTTGATAAATATTTTGAAAACGGTAATCTTGTTACCGGTGAAACTCTTTTTGAAACTCCTGCAACAACGGGAGTAGTGAGAGATGTCTGGTTCAAATATGATCGTAACGATACTCTTTATGGAGAGAATGATCTTTATAGCTTTAATATAGGAGATGGAAACCAAATCATTGATGATAATGATTTAGGAAGTAACGGAATAGATAAACTTCTCTTTGGTGCAGGTATTACACAAGAGCAGATAGTGATGCGGTGGGATAGAGGAAGTGATGATCTTATTATAGGTATTCGCTCAAATATGTATGATGTTACGCCACTGAGTGAATTAAATGATCAAATTCATATAAAGAATTGGTTTAACACTCAAGGAGCTATAGAGAGTTTTGAGTTTTCAGATGGTTCTGTTTTAGAGACACAGAGTATATATGAGCAGCTTCTTGAAGCTAGAGAAGATAAAGAGCTTACCTTAAAAGTACTACATCCAGGAGATGAACTTTCCGGCGGTAAATTTAATGATATTCTCTATGGAGAGAGTGGCTCTGAGTTACTATCAGGAAATGAGGGAGATGATTATCTTAAAGGTCTTGGCGGAGATGACTATCTCGAAGGTAACGATGGAGATGATGTTTTAGACGGTGGAAGAGGAGACGATAGTTTAGTCGGCGGTGACGGAGATGATATCTATCTATATAAAAAAGGAGACGGAAGAGATAATATCCTTGATTATAATGGAACAGATACTCTACTCTTTGGTGATGGTATTATTTATGATGATGTAGAGTTTGCATTGAAAGATAACGGCCTGCTGATTAGCTTTAAGTATGATAATGATCTTCCTGCTGAAGATAGAGACACTATTTTTATTCAAAACTATCAAGATAAAGCATTTAAGATAGAAAACGTCATCTTCAATGATGGTAATAGTTTCGGTCTTGAAGAGATTATGAAAAGAAAAACAAATCAGGCACCAATTGATTTATCTGTAGATCAAACATTCACACTAGAAGATATTCGAGTAATGCAAGATTCACTTCAAATCAGTGATGCAGACGGAGATAAGCTATATTATAGAGTTTCAAATCAACCAAAAAACGGTACTTTGACAATAGATGAGCAAGGTGTTTGGACTTACAGTGTTGAAGGTATCTATATCGGTGATGATACAGCAACAATTCTTATAGATGATGGATATGGTGGTACCGTCACAAAAACCCTCAACTTCGATGCAAAAGTCTCAGCACCGACTATCAATACTGCAACTGTTGATCTTAAAGAAGACACTCCTGTAGATGACACGATATCTGTCACAAACCCGGTAGGCGGAGCACTCACATACGAGATTGTTACAAACGCTGCAAACGGAGCATTTAGCGTCAACGAAGACGGTAGCTACCGTTACAATCCAAACCAGGACTATAATGGTCAAGATAGTGTAGTGATAAAAGTAACGAATGAGTATGGTTTAAGTACAACTAGCACACTGACATTTGAGATAGAAGCAGTCAACGATGCACCGACGGTCGAGGAGATAGCACCTATAAACTTAGCAGAAGACGCTGCGGTAGTAAGTGGACAAGTAAATGCACATGATGTAGATAAAGGAGCGATCCTTCGTTACACTGCACCTGAAATTGCAGGTTTTACGCTTAATAGCGACGGAAGCTATAGCTTCGATGCAAGCGATGAAGCGTACCAACACCTAGAAGAGGGTGTAGTTGAGACGATTACGATTCCTATAACGGTATTAGATGAGTATGATGCAACGGCACAGACAGATATCGTAATTCAATTAACAGGTACAAATGATGCACCGATTATAGAGGATATTACACCGATAGTAACCTATGAAGACGATGCTCTTGTAACGGGTACGATCATATCGAGCGATGTGGATGATAATGCAACGGCTACATTTACTACCGATGCTACCGTAGCGGGCTTTATACTCAACAGTGACGGTACATACGGCTTTAATCCGGCAGACGATGCGTACCAGTCCTTAGCAAAAGATGAAGTTCTTGATATCACGATACCTATAAGCGTTACGGATGATAAGGGTGCAAGCGATACTAAAGAACTTTATATTAGAGTCGTCGGAACCAACGATGCACCGACGGTTACGGTAGAGAGTCGGGACCTTCTACTACAGAACATTCGCAATATTGAAGGTAAAGTCGAAGCAAACGATGTAGACGGTGATGTGCTTAGCTACTCTGTAGCAACCCAAGCCGCACACGGAACGGTAACAATCGATGAGCAAGGAAACTGGCACTACAAAGCAGAGGGCTCATTTAACGGAGAAGATAGTGCGACTATCTTAGTTGATGACGGTAATGGCGGAGAGGTTACACAAACACTCAACTTCACGGTAGATGGCTATATCTATGAAGGAGAAGATTTAGTAATAGATGAAGCAAGTGGCAATGATACCCTCTCTATGACAGATATCAATAAAGATGAACTGAGCTTCTCACGCAGCAGTGACGACTTGCAAATTGCAGTAGCTGACGGTGGAATAATCACACTCAAAAACTACTTCACTAATACTCAAGCAGGAGTAGAAACACTCCATACTGCACAGGGGGATATCAACCTCTCAAGAGATATAATCAATAATGTAGAGAGTAATTGGTGGCATGGAAGCTTTAGAGCTAAAGATAGCCAAGACCATCTCATTAGCGGTACAGATTACAATGATTGGCTTCAAGGAGATGCTGGTAATGATATTATTTTAGGCAACAACCGATATGACTGGTTAAGAGGTAACGAGGGAGATGATCTGCTTATAGGCGGTGATGCAGATGATAGACTCTACGGTAATGAAGGCAATGATAATCTTTATGGAGATGCCGGGAATGACCTCCTAAATGGTGGATCAGGTAATGATGCCCTCATCGGTGGTGTCGGTCACGATATACTTATAGCAGATAATGGAGATGATTTGCTAAGTGGTGGTAGTGGTCGAGACAGACTTTTTGGTGGTAGCGGTGATGATACTTACCGATTTAATAAAGGAGATGGAGCAGATACCGTTTATGATGCAGATGATTCTTCTTGGTGTTGGTGGAATCAAAAAGATGGTGGAAATGACACAATAGAGTTTGGCAAAGGTATCACAAAGGATGATATCGTCTTTAGTACAAACTGGCGTGGAGATTTGGTATTAGAGTATGGTGAGGGTGATACTATCAATATACAAAACCAATTTAATGAGAATAATCAGATAGAAAAAATTGAACTCAGTGACGGTATGTATATAACCAATGATGATATAGAATTAGTAATTCAACAGATCAATAACTATGGTGTAGAAAAAGGTATGTGGCATATTGATAATAATGATATTAAAAACAATCAAGACCTTATGAATATTGTAAGCAGTGCTTGGCATGAATAGAGTTTGTCTTTATATTATTTATTTAATAAGTTCGACACTTTATGCTCAAAGTATCGGTTTAGAGGAGATTTTAAAGAATGCTTCTAAAAATGCGCTCTCTTTAAAAATAAAAAAGCGAGAGACTTTAATAGAGTCTAAAAATATAGAGAGTGCTAAATCGGCATACTATCCAACACTCAACTTTGTTTATAATAATGAATATACAGAGTCTTTAGATGGTGTTCCACTTGGTACAGAGTCTGTTGGAGGTATTACAATATCCAATGGAACACGATATCAAAATACAGCCGCACTGCAGCTCAACTATGATCTTTATCACTTTGGAGTGACGGACGAGCAGATTAATATTGCTACAATAAAAACAGATATAAAAGATAAAGAGTGGTGTAAAGCGGAAAAAGATCTGCATAAACAGATTGTAGAACTATATGCTGATGCCCTGAAGCAACAAAACGAAAAAGATCACCGCTTAGAGATGCTAAATATCAGAAAAGAGCTCTATCGTATGAAAGAGCGACTCTATAAAGCAGGAGAGTACTCTAAAGTAGATTTAGGGGATGAGGCGATCTATATTATCTCACTAGAGCGTGATATAGAGAATGCTTTGATGCAGTACATAGATGATATTATACGGCTTTCACAACTGAGTTATATGAAGATAGCAGAAGATAGTACTTTGTTACCGATAGAACTGACAAATAACAAACAAGAGAGTATTACTTTTGAAGATACGGTAGATGCTCAAATTTTAAAACGCCAAATTGATCAAAAAAGATCTGAGCTTACACTACAGTTTAAAAATCAACTCCCTTCTATAGGACTCTATAGTAACTATTATCTCTATAGCTCCGATCCAAAAGAGTATGATTATCCTATTACACATTTAAGTTCAAAGAGCTGGAATGTAGGATTTTCTATTCGTTTTAATATATTTGAAGGTTTTAAAAACAGTGTTGCACAAGAGCAGCTTGAACTTGAACTAAAAAGTCTAGAATTGCAGTATGAGCAGGCAAAGCATAACTTTGAGTATGAAACTTTAGCAAAAAACAAAAAAATAGATGAGTTGAGCATTATTCAAAAACAAGAGAGAAGTCTTGTAAACGAAAATCAAAAAAAACTTGCAATGGTTCAAAGACTTCGTAAACATCGAAAAGTAGATAGATTAACCGAGTTAAACAGCCAATATGAGCTCCAAGAGCGTACATTAAATCTTAAAAACAGAGAGATAGATGCTCAAAAAGAGCAAAAACTATTACAAATCACAAACAGAGGAATACAAGAGTGCACTCAGCATTAATAGCCTTAGAGATAGCAGGAAAATTAAATCGCATATCTATCGATACACGTAGTATTATAAAAGAGTATGCCTTGGATGATGACGAACCATCCATTGAAGAACTGGCCCGCATTGCAAAGCATCAGGGTTTTCGCAGCAGTATTAAAAAGCTCTCTATTGAAAAGATTGTCAAAAACTACCCATTACCGGTTATCGTACAAAAAAGTAATGGCAGCTATATGAGCATAATTCAGTTTAATGAAGAGAAAAAAGAACTGCTTGTCTTTGACATTACACAAAAAGAGCCTTATACGATGAGCTATGAGGAGTATGATAATATTAGCAGCGGTAAGGTAATAGTTCTAAAGCATAAACTGCTCTCCGAACAGATTAAATTCGGCTTTGGATGGTTTTATGCACAGATGCTTAACTATAAAAAGATAATAGGAGAGGTACTGCTTGCCTCTTTTATTATGCAGCTTTTTGGGCTGGTTACGCCACTTTTTACTCAGGTAATACTCGATAAAGTCCTTGTCCACAGGTCAATGACGACACTCGATGTCTTGGCGATTGCTTTTGTCGCAGTTGCTCTGTTTGATTTTTTACTCAACTTGGTGCGAAATTATATATTTGTTCATACCACATCCAAGATAGATGCAAAACTTGGAGCAAAGCTTTTTCATCACCTTTTAGCCCTTCCTATCGCCTACTTTGAGAAGCGAAAAGTGGGTAATATCATAGCCCGTGTACGAGAGCTTGATACGATTCGTGAGTTTATCGCCAATAAGTCGATATCTGTGATTTTAGATGTACTTTTTAGTGGAGTCTTTGTTGCAGTAATGCTGCTGTACAGTGTGAAGCTTACGATGGTTGTTGTTGCATTTGTAGCACTTATTGGACTTATCTACTTCTTTATAACGCCACAGCTTCGAAAACGCCTAGAAGAGAAGTTTCAGATGGGTGCACAGTCTAATGCCTATCTGGTTGAATCTGTAACAGGAGTGCAGACCGTAAAGTCTTTGGCACTTGAAGGCTCAATGCAGAAAAAATGGGAAGATTATCTGGCTAAATATGTCAACTCTAGTTTTAACTTAAGTAATCTCTCTAATATTTTAGGCGGACTCTCCGGAATGCTGCAAAAGCTGATGACCATCTCCATACTCTATATGGGTGTAACTTTGGTACTTGAAGGAAAGATGAGTGTAGGACAACTCATAGCCTTTCAGATGTTTGCAAATCAGTTTAGCGGACCGGTACTGCGTTTGGTAAATCTATGGAATGAGTTCCAACAGACCTTGCTCTCCGTTGATAGAATAGGGGATATTTTAAACACTCCGACTGAACAAAAAAATGATAAAGCAATTACGCTGCCAAAGATTGAGGGGAGTGTTAAGTTTGATAATATTACATTCTCCTACTCACCCGAGATGCAAAATGTCATCAACGGTATCAGTGCAGAGTTTAAAGCAGGAGAGAGTATAGGTTTAGTAGGAAGAAGTGGAAGCGGTAAAAGTACGATAACAAAGCTTATACAGCGACTCTATGTACCCAATGGAGGAACTATTTACATCGATGGAGTAGATATTCGTCATATGAATCCAAAATGGCTTCGTAATAATATTGGAGTCGTATTGCAGGAGAACTATCTCTTTAGCGGAACGATCAAAGATAATATTGCACTCTCTCGCCCCGATGCTCCGATGGAGTATATTATCAAAGCTGCCCAGGTTGCCGGTGCTCATGAGTTTATTTCAGAACTTCCTGAAGGTTATGATACGCAAGTAGGTGAGAGAGGTGCGGCACTCTCAGGTGGACAGCGTCAACGTATTGCCATTGCAAGAGCACTGATTATCAATCCTCGAATTTTAATCTTTGATGAGGCTACGAGTGCACTTGATTATGAGTCAGAAAAGATCATTCAAAACAATATGGATATGATAAAAGATGGAAAAACGATGTTTATAGTGGCACACAGACTCACAACCGTAAAAAACTGTGATGTGATTTTAGTGCTTGATAAGGGTGAGATAGTAGAGAGAGGCTCGCATAATGAGCTGATGAAACTAAAGGGCTATTACTATAAGCTCTATACACAACAGGATTAGAGATGGGACTTTTTCATACAAAAGACAGACATGAGTTTAAACCACTTCTTGTAGAAATAGAAGATCGTCCGCTTAATCCCTTGGGAAGAGCTCTACTTTGGATTATCGTAGCTTTTATCACACTTGGTGGTTTGTGGCTCTATTTCGCAAAGATAGATATCGTTGTCAGTGCAAGAGGCAAAGTGATACCTTCTGGGGAAGTAAAAGTTCTTCAACCTATAGAGACCGGAGTTATTTCAAAGCTTTTGGTAAAAGAGGGGGCATTTGTTCACAAAGGAGATGTTCTTTTGGAGATAGACCCTTCTGTGACGGAAACAAATCTTGATTCAAAAGTAAAAAATTTAGAGCTTTTAGAACTTGAGATTGCAAGAATTATGGCTCTTATTGAAGCAAAAGAATTTAACCCGATAAAGGAATATAAGGATAAAGATCTCCTAGCAACACAAAGACTTATTTATATGACTACAAAGCGGGGGTATGAACAGCAACTCTCACTGATTAAGCAACAAAAACATCAGGTTTTAGAACAAATAAAATCGGCAAAGATCGATAAAAACAGACTTTTAGAACATAGTAAAAATATCCAAAAAAAAGAAAAAGAGCTTTTAGAAGTGATTGATATTATTGCCAAGAGTGAATATGACCAGGTACATAAAGAGGCCATCGAGTATGAAGAGCAAGCCCGCATGAAAGAGCATGATATCTTAGCTCTTGGTGAAAAGCTCAATGAACTCTCACAACAAGAACTACTTATAACACAAGACTTCCAAAACAAACTCCTAGAGGAGCTTACACAAAAGAGAAAAGAGGCAACACTTTTAAAAGTCGAGATAGAGTCCATCAAATTTCAAAAAGCAAAGCAGTCCATCACTTCTCCGGTTGACGGTTATGTGGCAAAACTTATGGTGCATACAATAGGCGGTGTTGTAACACCGGCAGAAAAACTGATCTCTATCGTTCCAAAGGATGCCCCTCTTGTAGTAAAAGCAACAGTACTCAATCAAGATATAGGCTTTATAAAAAAAGGGATGGAGTCAGAATTAAAAATTGATACCTTTAATTTTCAAAAGTATGGACTCATTGATGCCAAAGTCATCCATATCGCAGATGATGCCATTGAGGATGAGAAGCTAGGTCCTGTCTATGAGATATACCTGCAACCAAAGAAAGATTTTTTAATGGTAAAAGGGGAAAAGGTGTACTTGACTTCTGGTATGAGTGTAACGGCAGAACTTAAAGTTGGAAAACGTAGAGTAATAAACTTCTTTTTATATCCGCTTATTAAATATCTTGATGAAGGGATGAGTGTGAGATGAGAATACTACTGCATATTTTTATACTTTTTGTTCTAATAACAGCTACTCTTTTTGCAAAAGATGAGAGTGTATTCGTTAAGGCCAGAAAAAGTGGGAACTATGTTGTTGTAGATGGAGTGAATAAAAATCCTTTTGAGGTGACGGTTTTTTATACTGCAAGCTATATGAATCTTCAAAGCAATAAAAAGTTGCCGCTTCTGTTTGTATTAGAGCCAAAAAGTAAAGAAGAGGTTTTAAAACTAAAAATTCTCAAAAACAATTTCAAATACAAAGCACACTATAACTGGACGATAGGCTCTAAAGACGCTAAACATGACAATAGCTATATCTACAGGCTCCCTTACAAGCAGGGAACATCGCAAATGATCTCTCAGGGGTATAATGGAAAATTTACCCACTTTGGCAAGAGTCAATATGCGGTTGACTTTAATATGAAAGAGGGAGCCGGTGTCTATGCCGCACGGGAGGGAATCGTTGTTAAAACAAAATCAGATTCTAATCGAGGCGGACCAAACAGACGGTTTGAAAAAGATGCCAACTATATCATCATAGAGCATAGAGATAAAACCCTGGCCAAGTATGCCCACCTGCAAAAAGATGGTGTAGTTGTGCATGTAGGACAAAAAGTAAAAAGAGGAGAGTTAATAGGATATAGCGGTAAAACAGGATTTGCTAGAGGAGCACATCTGCATTTTATAGTCTATAAAGCACTTGATGGAAAGACAAGAGTATCGATTCCTGTTAAGTTTATGAGTGCTAGGGGTATTATCCGTAAACCTATAAAAGGGAAATATTATAGGGCTAAATAAGCTATTTTATAGTATATATTATTTCATTAAGCTTTCTAACTAATTTAATATTTGACCTGTACTTACTAATAATATTCAAAATTTTTTTAATTAATTCTCTAAAAAATATCCCAAAATGTAAACAATTACTAAAACGATCTCTCTTTTTTCAAAAAAGCATTTTTTTTGTACTACCATTTGCTCATTCAAAAACAAAAGGAGCAAAAAATGTATGAAGAAAACAACTCTTCCAACCACAATAGATTAAGTACTCAAGAGAGTGTGAAATCAAAAATCGAAAAAATCAAACAGACACAAAAACTAATTAAAAGACTTGAACGCTTAGAGATAGAAATTGCTCGACTCAATAGGCAATTAGATACTAAGAAGTCAAAACAAAAAGAGTTGATGGCAGAGCTTGATGTAGTGTAACTACAAGATAAAAATATAAAAGGCTATGGTGTGCAATGGGTTACTCACTACACACCTCAAAATAATCAAGTAAAAAATTAAAAGAAAGGAAAAATAATGAAAGAAGCAAAAAGCTCAATACATATTGAAGCTGGAAATATATCAGTATTAAAACACAATGATCGAAGCATTCCAACAATCAATGCCATATTCAATGATGAAGCTAATGAGTATGATATTACAGGTTCAAAAGCATTACAGAAATATCACAGATTACTTAAGCCAAGAATAGAAGCATATACAAAAAGAACTGGTCAAAAGCTTAATAAACGAACCATTACCCATCTTTCTTCGATAGTTAATATTAAAAAAACAACTACAATGAAAGAACTACGAAGATTAGCTATTCGTTTGGAAATTTTATATGGTACACGAGTATTCCAAATTGCAATTCATAGAGATGAAGGACATATAAAAGATGGTCAAAATATCAAGAACTATCATGCTCATTTAGAAATGCTTGGCCTTGATAGGAATGGGTACTCAATTCGACGAAAACTTACGAGAAAGTCTCTCTCAAAGTTGCAAGATATAACAGCAGAAATTCTACAAATGCAAAGAGGTACCAATTACGCTAAAGAGAAGAAAAAAAGACCAAAAAGGTTAGGTACATATGAGTATAAACGAGCTATGGAGATTAAGGAAAATGCTATAAATAATGTAAAAAAGGAGTTTCAAATAATAATAGAACAAAGAGAACAGAAAATCAAAAGACTAGCACTAAAGGTTGATGAAGTAAGTACACAATTAAAAACAGTAACAGAACAAAAAAAGAGTGTTGATTCAGCTTTAACAGAGTTATTACCTCAGTTACAGCTTCGTGCAGTAAGAGGCAAAAGATATTCGTATAGTCAGATTAAAGATTTGGTCCTAGACAAGTTTAAGGAATTAAATGGAGCAATAACACAATTAAAACAAATGAATAAGGAATATCAACAATATTTATTGAACGCAAAACAGAGGTACGCAAAACTACAAAACAAAAATATACAATTTCAAGAAAAAATAGAATTGTGTGACCAAAATATTATGCAAAACAAAGAGATTTTTGAAGATAAGGATGAAGAAGTTGAAAACTCTTTGGGACTTTCTTGTTAAAAATGTTGAAATTTACTAAAAAAGTTTTAGTTTTTCAAAAATACCTATTTTTTTGTTCTAGAATTATTTTGTTGTTCGTTATCGGTGCACAGCTCATAGTGACCAAACTAGTTTTGAGCTGCGCTGTACATGCAAAGCATGAATACCATTATAGTGTATTTATGCTTTTGGAGAGTAAGGATTAAAGGATACATGATGTATTTAGAAGAGAAATTAGATTTAATTTTAAAAAATCAAAAATTTATAAATGAAAAAATAGACTTGTTTTTACCCGATATAAGCACAGAAAAAGGGGTTATGCATTTTTTAAATATTACGAAAAACACATTCAATACATATTTAAATAATGGTGTTTTCATTGAAGGAATACATTATAGCATTGAGGGTGAAAAACGGGTATTTAATTCAGAATCTATTATAAAACTAAAAAAAGGAGGGGTGAAAGGGAAGCACCGAACAAGGACTACAAGTAATAATCAAAATAAAATAGATGCTATAAATAGACAACTTGGTATAATTTCATGTGCAGATGCCTTGTAGTGTAAAAGGATATACTATGAGTGTAAGAATTTGTGCCAGTAGACATGGAGTGCTGTATTTGGACATTAGGTATGGTGCTGGTTTACGAAGTCGGCAGTCTACTAAGTTGAGAGATACTGCAAAGAATAGAAAGTTACTTGAAGATAAGATAATACCAAATATCTTACTACAGATAATGAATGGTACTTATAATCCAAAAGTCTCTAAGACTATTGTCCCAAAAACTCTAAAAGAGTATGGTTATTTGAGTTTAAAAAGACATAGGAACAATAGACGCTCTCATGTGCATGATGATTATGTAAGACATTTTGAAACAAAAATAGTCCCATATTTTGGAAACTATTTAATACAAAATGTATCGGCAATGGATTTGTTGGATTGGCAACTTGATTTACTTGAAACTCACAAAGCTTCAAGTGTTAAAAAATACAGAACAGTCTTTAATGGTATTTTGGAAGATGCTTGTAAAGAGTTAGTTCATGGTGAGAAATTGATATCAGGTAATCCTTTTCGAGATGTTCCTATACCAAAAGATATAGAAACCTTTATTGTCGATGATGATTATGAGTATATAGATGGAAATATTAAACCATTTAGTTTTGATGAAATTGATGACTTGATTCGTAAAGCATCTGGATATATGAAGAATTTTATTGGAATAGCTTCTCGGACAGGAATGCGACCTGGTGAATTAATTGCCCTTCGTTGGAGTGATGTTGATTTTGACAATGAAATAATTAAAATCAGAAAAACACGAGTCGAAGGGAAAAATGGACCACCTAAGAAGAAAGCATCTGTTCGAAATATTGAAATGATTCCTGGAGTAAAAGATTTTTTTCTTAATCAATATGAATTAACAGGCTCAAAAAAGAGTGATGTATTCTTAAATAGTTCCAATAAACCATTTTACAGTCATGATATTATAGCGAAGAAATTCAAGAGTTTATTGGATGATGGGGATGAAAGATATTTGTATCAACTTCGTCATTCATTTGCATCAATAATGATATCTGAAGGTGAAGATATTTTGTGGGTAAGTCATATGCTCGGTCATAAAAGTTCAGATATTACATTAAAGACCTATGCAAAAGCATATAAGCTTTTTAAAGATAAAAATAAGCGTAAAGCAAGAGCTTTATTCTTAACTAAGGGGCACACTGAGGGCACACCTGAGAAAGTTGCTTCTTGAGAACCCCTAAACCAGGAGATATAAAGTGAAAATACGAGTCTACTATGAAGATACAGATACAGGTGGAGTGGTTTATCACTCTAATTATTTAAATTTTTGTGAAAGGGCGCGTAGTGAAGCTTTTTTCT
>Ga0256843_1000770_pt1 | contig 26629 bp, 30 predicted proteins | sample AlvinellametaG_FD_191572 | JGI IMG/M metagenome (GOLD analysis project Ga0256843, IMG submission 191572) | Pompeii worm associated microbial communities from hydrothermal vent at the East Pacific Rise, Pacific Ocean - Alvinella | ecosystem: Host-associated > Annelida > Integument > Unclassified ... | reverse complement strand
TAGTAATAGTGATGTTTTTTCTTGCAATACAATATCATCTTCAGCATATATAATTGATATATTATTTGATACTTTTTGTAAGTCACTAAGAAAACTCATCTGATACTCTTTTTTTATTTGAAAAATATAATTTGAATATTATAGCAATCTAAGGCTTAAATGAGCTTATTTATAATTTAATAATAAAACAAGCTCCATCTTCATTATTTTTTATTGTTATCTCTCCATTATGATGTTCTTCAATTATTGTTTTACTCATATATAATCCCAAGCCCGTACCATTCTTTTTATCTTTTGTAGAAAAATATGGATCAAATATATTTTTTATAATATCTTCACTAATACCACCACCATTATCACAAATAATTACCTCTACAACATCGTTTACATCTTTAGTAATTATATTTATCTCTTTAAAATCAATATTGCTATTTTTAAAATTATCCTGTGCATTTTTAATAATATTTAAAAATACATGCATTATCTCACCATCATACAATTCAATATTTTTATTACTGTTAAAAGATGTTTTGATATATATATCTTCTGCTTCTAGAGTACTTTTAATAATTTTTAATGCTTTTTTAATTGGTTCATTTATATTTATTAAAGAAGATGATTTATCTGGTTTATAAAAATTTCTAAAATCATTAATGGTACTTGTCAAAATTTGAACATATTCATCAATATCATCCAACTCTTTGACAAAATACTCTTTACATGCTATTTGTTCATCTTTTGAAGATAGATCAAATTGATCTAATTCGATTTTCATTTTAAGATTTATTGATGTTGAAGCAATGGCTCCAAGAGGTTGTCTCCATTGATGAGCTATCATACTTATCATCTCTCCCATTTGTGCTAAACGCAATTGTGCAAAAAGTTCCTGATCTTTTTTTCTATTTTTTTCAACCTCTTCATCAATCCGTTTTTCTAAAATATTATTATGTTTTGATGTTATTATACTATGATATGCAATAAAAGATATTACTAATAAAATAAGTACAATTACAGTAATAATATATGTATAGTTAATTTTTGTATTAACTGTTGTAGCAATCCAACTATTTAATATTCTATGTTTTTGTTTTTCGCTTGTAGAATCAATCACTTTATTTAATATATTTAATAATTTTGGTTCATCTTTATTAACACCAAAACCAAAATTTATATTTACAAAACTGTTTACAATTTTCAATTCTGTCGAAAAATTTCGTTGAATATAGTTTGAACAAACCAAAGATGTATTTATATATCCGAATATCTCTTTATTAGCAACCATTTTTAATGCTGTATTGATATCATCAACCTCAATTAGATGAAGTTTTGGATATTTGTGTTTTATATATTCGTTCAGCTCTTTAAACTCTTTTGATAATGCAATTTGTTCCTTTACTTCATTTAATTTTTGAATAAAAGGTTGTTCCATCCTTGTAACTAATGCAATACTGTCACTCATATAACTATGTGATTGAATATAATCTACATTTGAGTTTGTATATGATCCCATCATAACCGGTTTAATATCACATTTAATATCTTTGTTATAAATTATATTAATTCCCATTGATAATTTATTTGCATATAAATAAATAAAATCTGAGCTTATACCCATCATTTGTTCATTTTTATATGAAAGATATGGTAATAATTCATTTTTAACACATACTGTTAAATCTCTTTTTGTATATAGATAAGCTTTTTCACTTTGTGTTAACTTTAAATTTTTTTTATGTTGAGTTGTAGTTTTTACACCAAACCACTTAGATTTTAACCTTTTAATATCATCAAACTCAACTCTATCTTTAAGTTTTTGAATAATATTTATTAAAATTTGATCTTGTTTTGATGCTCCTATTCTTATATGACTTATAATTCTCTCATCTTCAATATATTGGTTTACCAATACATTTGAGATCATATTATTTTCAATTATATAATCCATAACTACTTTTTTACCTATTGTTGCATCTACTTTTCCCAAAGATAACATTTTTAAAGCCTCTAATGAATCTTTTACCAATATTTGCTTAATTTCAGGATAATTCTCTTCAAGAAATTTTTGTGTAAAAAATCCTTTTGGCATAGCAATAGTTTTACCTTTTAAATCATCTAGATCATTGAAAGCTTGATTATTAATGTTTACATATATAGCATTTTGTGCTTTGTGAAACGGTGTAGTAAAAGCTATTGTTTTGGCTCTTTGTTTATTTTTTGCAATATTAATAATTAAATCTAATTGATCAGTTTGCAACATCTTCATAAACTCATTCCAACTAGGACCAGTGATAAATTTAAGTTTTACATCCAAATTTTTAAAAAGAAGTTTTATATAGTCTATTGAATAACCTTTTGCTTGTCCGTTTTCATAAAAATTAAAAGGGGGCCAATTTATCTCATTGTGCACTTTTATTGTTTTGTGCTTTTTTAAATATTCAAGTTCTTCTTTTGTAAATATCAATTTATCTTTTTTATTTTCATTAAAAATAAATTTGTCAAAATCTATTTTTTTATCCACAAAACCCAATATATTGTACATATCATATATTCTTTCAACTTTACTTTTATCTATCTTCCCCAATTCATTTGTATTATAATATGCTAATTTTTTTAATATTTTTGCTTCATAAAGTAATGCATCATAACTTTTATTTTGTGAGTTATATCTCTTTTTAATCAATTCTATTGTTTCATCAATATGATTAAATGCATACTCCCACCCCTTTAATGTTGCATATTTAAATCTAGATACCCTTTTATAATGATTTTTAACCTCATTTGCACTTGTAAACAATACATCACTATATAGATCAAATCCATAATCCTTTGGATTAAATATTTTATATTTAATCCCTCTTTGTTTTAACAAAAAAAGCTCATTAGATATATATGATGCCATTAAATCTGTTTTATGATTTATCAAATCATCTAAATTAAATGAGTGTTTTTGAACTATCAAATCATTTATATCTACACCTCTGCTGTTCATCATAGCATGCAGTGAAGCAGAAGAAACAGCATCAGGAGTACTCATAATCTTTTTCCCGATAAAATCCTTTATTGTATTTATATTTGAATCTGCTGTTGTTAATAAAATCAAAGGTGATGATTGAAATATTGCACTTATTAATACAATATCTTTATTATTATCTTTATCTATAATCAAAGAAGACCTTCCAACAGCATAAGTCACACGATTACTAACAACTTCCTCAATTGGCTTTATTGGATATTTATATCCCCTTATATCTACATCCAAGCCCACATCTTTATAAAAACCTTTATGTTTGGCAATATAATAACCGGCAAATTGAAATTGATCTAACCACTGCAATTGCAATGAAACCTTTTCCAGCTGTTTTGCATTTAAACTTACACTTAAAAGCAATACAAATAAAATAATAAATTTATATAATTTTTTCATGATTCAAAAGAATCCCTTACTTTTAAAAATTCATCAAGATTGTCAAAAAATATATCTACCAATTTAGGTTCAAAATGTTTACCTTTTTCATCTTTTAGTAATTTAAATATATCTTCATCACTCCATGCTTTTTTATAAACTCTATCACTTCCTAGTGCATCAAATACATCTGCTAAGGCTGTGATTCTTCCATATATACTGATATCTTTTCCTTTTAAACCTCTTGGATAACCTGTACCATCCCATTTTTCATGATGTTCATGAGCTACACTTGCTGCAACTTTTAACAATTCTCTTTTTGAATTTTTCAACATCTCATACCCAAGGGTAGTATGTGTTTGAATAGTTTTCCACTCTGTTTCATTAAATTTTGCAGGTTTATTTAATATATGATCAGGAATAGCAACTTTTCCTATATCATGCATAGGACTTGCTTCTTTTAGAATATCTGCTTCTTCATTACTCAATCCATAATATAAAGCCAACATTTTTGAATATTGTGCAACTCTTTTTACATGGGCTCCAGTTTCTTTGCTTCTACTCTCTCCTATAGCTCCCATTGTAAATACAACTTCTCTTTGTGTTGCTTTTATCTCTTCATTTAACTTATAAACTTCTGCAATTCTAGTTAAAACCTGATTTTCTAAATCTTGATTTAATTCCTCATATTGTTTATTTAGTCTAATAATCTCATCTATATATTCATGTTCTTTCTTTTTAAAATTTATAGATAACAATATTTTTGATATTTTTTCTATAAATTTATCATATTGAAATGATTTATTTATATAAGAACTAAAACCTATATTTATAATTGATTCTAACAATTCACTGTCATTATATGCAGTCAAAGCTAATAGTGCTTGATCTTTATTTATATCCAATACATTTTTTGCTAATTCCAGTCCATCCATTTTTGGCATATTTATATCTGTAATAATCAGATCTATATATTTACCATTTTTATTATAATAATCTTTATATTTTTCAAAGGCATCCAAGCCATTTACTGCAGTGATTACATCAGCAAACAGTGTATTAAATATCATACATGTTTTTTTTAGTAACTCATCATTATCCTCTACATATAGAATATTTATATTTTTTGAAATCTCTTTTAAATCTTTTATATTCATTAATTTTACCTATTAATTATTTTTTATTATAATTATATCATGAGATAGTGTCAAAATAGTGTCAAATTACATTTTAAAAAAAATATTAAAATTTTAGCTTATTTTAATATTTTTTTATATATACTTTCATCAGCCAAAAAACGCGGGAGTAGCTCAGTTGGCTAGAGCTTCTGCCTTCCAAGCAGATTGTCGCCGGTTCGAGTCCGGTCTCCCGCTCCACTATTTATTCAATCAATCTTTAGAAGACTATATGTTAAATAAAATCACTTTTAATTTTATATTTTTATTTACTATTATCAGTATCTCTTTTATATCTTTTCTACCAAATTATAACAATTTACCACAAATTGCATCTTTAAGTGATCATTTAAACCATTTTATTGCATTTTTTACATTATCATTTTTATTAATGCATGGATTAAACCTGTCTAAACAATCAACGATATATTATATGCTTTTATATGGTATCTCTATTGAATGTTTTCAATACTTTTTACCAAATCGTGTATTTGGACTTGATGATATTGTATTTGATATGCTTGGAGTATTTATCTTCACAAAAATATATGAAAGATATTTAAATTGTCTTTAGAATTAAAACTAAAAGATCTACCTACAAATAGTGGTATATATCAATATTTTGATAAAGATGGCAAACTTTTATATGTAGGAAAAGCAAAAAATTTAAAAAACAGAGTAAAAAGCTATTTTTCATTTACTCCATCATTGTCACCAGCTTCAAAACTTTCACCTAGAATACATAGTATGATTACACAAACTTGTGATATAAACTATATAATAACTCCAAGTGAAAATGATGCACTTATTCTTGAAAACTCACTGATTAAACAATTAAAACCAAAATACAATATTTTATTAAGAGATGATAAAACATACCCATATATTTATATAGATACCAGTGAAGATTTTCCAAGAATTGATATAACCAGAAAGATTTTAAAAAGTAAACATATAAAATATTTTGGTCCATATTCTGTTGGGGCAAAAGATATGCTTGATTCTATATATGAAATTATTCCATTAGTACAAAAGAAAAGTTGTATTAGTGGAGGAAAAGCCTGTTTATTTTACCAAATTAAAAAATGTCTCGCTCCATGTGAGGGTAAAATAGATAAAAAAGATTACAAAGTATTAGTAGACCAAGCTCTTGAATTAATAAACAATAAAAATAAACTAATTACATTACTAACAAATAAAATGCAAGAGTATAGCGATCAATTTCGTTTTGAAGAAGCATTAGAAATAAGAAATAGAATTAAAAGTATTAAAAAATCACAAATAAAATCAAGTTTTGACTTTGCAAATAAAGAAAATCTTGATCTTTTTGCTATACAAACTACAAAAGAGATGACAGATGCAGTAATTGTAAGAATGTTTATTAGAGAAGGTAAACTTGTAAGCAGTACACATAATTATATTAAACAAACACAAACAATAGATATGGATGAAGCATATAAAACTGCTTTAATAAATTATTATTCTAAAGATCTTCCAATAATACCAAATGAGATACTATTAGCTCATAATATTGAAGAACAAGAGAGTATTCAAAATTTTATACAGGAAAAACTAAATAAAAAAATATATATTACAAATCCAAAGATTTCAAAGAAAAAACAACTAATTGAAGTTGCAATAAAAAATGCAAAAGAACTGTTAAAAATAGATACTAAACAGCAACAACAAACTTTACTACAAGATATAAAAGAGCTATTTAACCTACAAAATTTACCATTAAGATGTGAAGCCTTTGATAATTCACATATGATGGGACAAGCTTGTGTTGGTGCAATGGTTGTATTTGAACAAAATTTTATACGATCTGATTTTAGACATTACAATCTTGATTCCAAAGATGAATATTCTCAAATGAATGAGATGCTTCAAAGAAGAGTACAAAGTTTTGAGAAAAATTCACCACCAGACCTTTGGGTGATTGATGGAGGAAAAGCACTTTTAGATTTAGCTATTGATATTGTTAGCTCATATGGAGCAAATATAGATATTATTGCAATCTCAAAACAAAAAATAGATGCTAAAGCATACAGAGCAAAAGGTGCTGCAAAAGATATAATTTATACAAAAGATAATATATTCAAACTAGAACCAAGTGATAAAAGATTGCAATTTATCCAAAGATTAAGAGATGAATCTCACCGTTTTGCTATTGAATTTCATAAAAAACAAAAAAGAGTTCAAGATAAACAAATATCTTTACTAAATATACATGGAATTGGTCAAGCAAAAGTTGCAAAATTATTACAATATTTTGGTGACTTTGATTCCATAAAAAAAGCATCATTAAAAAATTTAAAAGAGATTATGAATGAGAAAGATTCTACTACTATATATAAATATTTTCAGAAAAATCAGTAAACTGCCATAATTAAGCCATTTCAGACTTATTCACATACAATTCACATATAATTTGACTCTAAATTTACTTTTTTGAAAAAAAAAATTCTAAAAATTTTTTATAAATTTTAAAATTTTAAAACATACTCTAGATACCATAAAATAGGCATTTCAAATAGTAATTAAATTGTCATAATATTATTAAAATAATTAAATAACAAAATCAAAATCCCCATTTTTAGGTGATTAAGTAAAAATTTATTTTTATATGTGAATAACTGTTTTTGTGTAAAATATTCGATAAAATCGACTATTTATTAATATAATTAAGTAGTTTTTCTAATTCATTTTCATTAAAGACTTGAATATTATTTCTTATTAATAATTCTGCAGTAACTCCAAATTGTTTAAGCATTTTTTTATTAAATTTACCACTATAAGTTGTATCATTTGAACATGAAGGTGATTTTGATTTTAAAAGTGCTATTTCTATACCATTTTTCAAACATAATTCAAGAGTTTTTCTAGCACCTTCTATAAAATATTTAGTAGTATCTTCACCATTTATACTTTTTATAATATATGGATTTGTACTTTGTATCTCTGATGGTGGTCTTGGAGTTGGAAGTCCACCTTCCACCTCTGGACAAAAAGGGATAAGCTGTGCTTTTTGTTTTATTTGTTCAAAAATTTTATTTTGATGTAATGATGAGTTTTTCCCATCATATCTTACATCATTTCCAAATAGACATCCACTTATAAGTAATTTAGTCAAGGAGATCTTTATCAAAAAAAGTTGAAGTTTGTATATTTGAAAAAGCAGCTTTCATAGATACGAAGATTTGTGGATTTTCCTCTTCAAGTTTTTCCAAAAGCTCTTTTGTTTTTTGTCTGGCATATGGCATTTTAATATCTACTCTCATAGCAGGACAAGACTCATCACCAATTACACCTATTTGATTATTTTGTGCAAAAGCTCTTAATTGTCTCTCTCTACAAAATATAAGTGGTCTAATTACTTCAAGTCCATTCTCAGCCTTATATTTTGGTGGCATAGAACGCATAGCACCATTATAAAACATATTCATAAAAAAAGACTCCATTGCATCATCAAGATGATGCCCCAAAGCCAATTTATTATACCCTTGTTCAAGTGCAGTTGTATATAAATACCCTCTTCTCATCCTTGATACAAAAGAGCAAAATGATGAATTTTTTCTAATTTTCTCTTTTGATATATCAAATATCTCTGTATTGATTATCTCATGTTCTATACCATGCTCTTTACAGTGTTTTGATAAAAACTCAACATCTTCACCCATACCATAGGTGATAGTTACAGCTTTAAATTCAAAATTATAGGGTGCTACAGATTTTAATCTGTTTAAAGCATGAATAAGTGTAAGGGAATCTTTACCCCCACTAAATCCTACAAGTACCTTATCACCCTCTTTTATCAGCTCATATTGAGCATTTGTTCGCCCAACAATACTTGATATTTTTTTACTTAGGTTTATCTGCATAAATCTATTTATCTTCTTTTGATTCTATATACTCTTCATAAGTACCTTTAAAATCTACAATTGTTCCATCATCTTGAATCTCAATAATTCTGTTTGCATAAGCATCTAATAACTCTCTATCGTGAGATACACAAATTACAGATCCCTCATATTTATGTAGTGCTTCACCAAGGGCAATAATAGCTTCAAGATCAAGATGGTTTGTAGGTTCATCAAGAACCAAAAAGTTACCCTGTTCTAACATAATTTTTGAAAGCATCATTCTGTGTTTTTCACCACCAGAACAACTTTTTACAGATTTTTCTTGCTCTTGCCCATTAAACAACATTCTACCAAGACAATTTCTAATTTCAGCTATATCTGCATCTTTATCAAACTCTCTTAGCCAATCATAAAGTGTCATATCACCTTGAATAATCTCAGTTGTATTTTGTGGGAAATAACTTTTTTGAATAGTTGCTCCCCATGTTACAGTCCCACTATCTGGTTTCATATTTTCTACTAAAATCTCACATAAAGTAGTTTTACCAACACCATTTGCTCCAATTAAGGCAATTTTATCACCTTTTTCAAGAGTAAAACTAATATCATTTAAAACCAATTTATCATCAAAACTTTTTTTGATATTTTTTACATCAAGTAGCTCTTTACCAACTTCTCTTTTTTGTTTAAATACAATAGATGGATCTCTTCTTGTAGAGATCTCAATAGCTTCAATATCAAGTTTTTCTAATTGTTTTTGTCTTGAAGTTGCTTGTTTTGCTTTAGATGCATTTGCACTAAATCTTCTAACAAAAGCTTCAAGCTCCTCTTTCTCTTTTAGCTTTTTCTCTCTACTTACTGCTTGTTGTTTTGCAATTACAGTTGAAGCTATATACCAATCATCATAATTACCTGAGAATTCTCTAATTTTTTTATAATCAACATCAAGTATATTTGTACATACTGCATTTAAAAAGTGTCTATCGTGTGAGATTACTACCATAGTACCTTCATGATGTTTAAGTTGATTTTCCAACCATGAAATAGCAGGGATATCCAAGTTGTTCGTAGGCTCATCAAGAAATAAAATATCTGGTTTTGGATATAAAACTTGAGCAAGAAGAACCTTGAATTTATCTCCACCAGTTATTGTACTCATAAGATCTTGATGTTGAGAAGCTGGAAAACCTAATGCTTCAAGAATTTTTGTAATCTTTACATCATACTCATAAGTTGGATCCTCTTCACAACATATAATCTCAAGTTCACCAAGTCTATCACCAATCTCATCAGTATACTCTTCCATATACAATCGTTCTTTCTCTTTGATTGCATCATAAAGTCTTTTATTTCCCATTAATACTGTATCAAATATTGTATAGTCTTCATATGCAAATTGATTTTGACTTAAAACCCCTACTTTTTTACCACCAGCAAATTGTACTTCACCTTCAGTAATATCCTCTTCACCACTTAACATTTTTAAAAATGTAGTTTTACCAGCACCATTTGCACCAATTAAACCATATCTTTTTCCAGCATCAAGCTTTAAATTTATATCTTGAAATAATACTCTTGGACCGAATGCTTTTTTTAATCCTATAATTTGAACCATATTTATCTAACCTTATTGATAGTTTTATACTAAAATTTTCGCGATTATATCTAAATATATATGTATAATAGTTTAAAACATATAATACTTATAAGATTTTTTTGCTATAATCCTTCCTAATAAAACATAGGGATAAAATTATGAGAGCATTAGCACTTTTTAGTGGTGGATTAGATTCAGTTTTAGCAATGAAAGTGATTATTGATCAAGGTATTGAGGTAATTGCAGTAAATGTAAATTTTGGATTTGGATCTACAAAAGACAGATTAGAACATATGCAAAGTATGTGTGATCAAATTGGAGCAAAACTTGAAATACTTGATCTAAGAGATGATTATTTAAAAGAGGTATTGTTTTCACCTGTATATGGATATGGTAAAAATTTCAATCCATGTATTGACTGTCATGGATTTATGTTTAGACATACTGCAAAACTACTTGAAAAATATGATGCATCTTTTATGATAAGTGGTGAAGTTGTAGGACAAAGACCAATGAGTCAAAGAAAAGATGCAATGGTACAAGTACAAAAATTAAGTGATCATGATGAACTTATCTTAAGACCATTAAGTGCAAAACTAATGGAACCAACTAAGCCAGAAATAGAAGGTTGGGTAGATAGAGAAAAACTTTTAGCTTTTGAAGGAAGAGGCAGACACAATCAACTAGAACTTGCCAAAAAAATTGGATTACAAAATTTTGAATCCCCAGGTGGTGGATGTTTACTTACTGAAGAAAATACTGCAAGAAGAATAAGGGACTTTATAGCACATGACGAGCTTACAAAAGATGATATAGATACACTTAAATATGGAAGACATTTAAGACTTCCAGGAGGTGCTAAACTAATTATTGGAAGAAATAAAGAGGATAATGAGGCTCTTAAAACAACTAAAAGTGACAAATATTATCCTGCACATATCAATGGTGCACCAGGTCCATTTTGTCTATTTAGTAAAAATGCGAATGATGAAGATAAACAATTAGCAACAAAACTGATAATCACTTATGGCAAAACTGAAGAGAATAAACTATATGAAGTAGACTTTAAAGAGTATAAACTAAAAGGGGAAAAACTTCCAACTAAAAAAGAGGCTGAAAAATACTTTATATAAAAAATTATTTTAAAAGTTCTTCAACCTTACTAGGTTTGGCATTTGCTTGGGTAAATGCCAAACTTCCATCTTGCACTTTTACACTATCTTTAGAAAAATTTTCAACCTCTTTTTCAAAATCAATATTTTCAAAAGGTGATTTATCTATATTCTGTTTTAGCTGAACCTCTATTTTATCTATATGCTCAGTTGTTCTATTTAGATCACTAATCATATGTGAATCTACATAGATATTTTCTAAGTCATTATATTGTGAAAATGGATTTTGTTCAGAATCTAATACTGAAACCTTACTAACACTCAACTCATTTTGTATATTAAAATTGACATTAGTAGGTGTTATTGTATTTATATAATTCATCATACACCTCCATCTTTCTTTTACTTTTCTTAATTATAACATAATTTTATTTATTTTATATAATAATTGCAGTTTTTAGATAATATTTTGACTTATGTATGTAATATCATCACAAATTTCTACAATATGAAGATCATCTTTTGAGATATATTGACTATCAAGAAGTTTTTTTTCAATTAAATCCAACATACTTGACCAAAACTCTTTTGAATATAAAAATATTTTTACTTTTTGCATCTTTTTTGTTTGTATTAATACCAGAGTTTCAAATAGTTCATCAAGTGTACCAAATCCACCTGGAAACACTACTATGGCTTTTGAAAAATGTACAAGCATATATTTTCTTGCATAAAAATGGGTAAATTCAACATCAAGATTTGTATATGGATTTAATCCCTGCTCTTTTGGAAGTTTTATATTTAATCCAATAGATTTAATACCAGATACTTCATATGCCCCTTTATTTGCTGCTTGCATAATACCAGGTCCACCACCTGTAATAATATTAAAACCATTTTCTCCCAATAGTTTTGCTAACTTGTAAGCTTGAGTATAATACTTATCATCTTTTTCAACTCTTGCACTTCCAAAAATTGTAATACAATTAGATATATCACCTAAAGCCTTTAGTCCAACATCCAAATCATTTTGGATCTGCTTTATATCTTCTATAATTTTATTTTTATTAGGCATCAAAATTCTCTATAAGCTCTTTAAATACTTGTGTAAGTTTTTCAACCTCTTCAATGCTTGTATGTTCATCAACTGCGTGTATTGAATCATTTATAACACCAAACTCAACTGTATCTACTCCAAATTGCCCAAAAAATCTAGCATCACTTGTACCACCAGCAGTACTGTGTTTTGGTCTTATATTACAAACTTTTTCTATACTTTTATCTATTTTTTTAACAATTTTAGAATTTTTGTTTGTCATAAATGGGAATGACCCTTGGGTAGTTTTTAAAGAGTATTTTAAATCATTAAAATGTTTATGTACAAACATCTCAACATCTTGCTTTTTTGTTTTTGTAGAATTTCTCACATTAAACATCATTTTTAAGTTACCTGGTGTTACATTTGTTACTTCCATACCAGCTCTAATATCAGTAATTACAAATTTACTTGGTGCAAAAAACTCATCACCTTCATCCAAATCAACCCCAGCCATATCTTTTAAAACTTGTGCAATTTTATGTATAGGATTTATAGCTTTACAAGGATATGCAGCATGACCTTGTTTACCAATCATCTCTACATATCCATTTATGCTTCCTCTTCTTCCTATTTTTATTGCATCACCAAATTTCTCTTCACATGTAGGCTCAGCTACAACAGCAAAATTGGGCAAAGCATCTCTAGCATCAAGATATTCTAAAACTTTTACAGTACCATTTATAGCTTCCCCCTCTTCATCACTTGTAAGAAGTATAGAAATTGTTCCTTTAAAATTATTTGCATGTTTACAAGCATATAAAAAAGCAGCAACTCCACTTTTCATATCTTGAGTACCTCTTGCAGTAATAATTCCATTAATAATATTTGCTTCAAATGGATCTACACTCCAACCTTCCCCTACTGGTACAACATCAATATGTCCTGCAAAGCATAGATGTTGATTATCATTTGTGAATTTTTTTGTGTATAATCTGTTTTTTACATCACCAAAATCAAGCTCTAGGCAATCCCAATCCTCTAAATATCCACTTATAAACTCAAATGCACCATCATCATTTGGTGTAATTGATTTAAATTGCAATAGTTTTTGAAATAGTTGTATTGTTGTCATTTTATATCCTATATATTAAAAACATATTATATCCAATCATTTATTTCACTAATATTTTATTGATTATTAGATACCATATTAAAATTCAAGGATATAATATGTCAATTAAATTTATAGTAAAAATGATTTTTATTTTTTTTATACCAATTATTGTTTTCTCTCAAACAAATATAAGTACAATTGATCAAAATGGTGTACCTACAACTAAAACTGAACAAAAAACAAATGACATAAAAGATCAACTAAAAGCACAAGAGAAATTATTAAAAAATGTAATAGAACAAATTAATAAAGAGGAAACTGTACTAACAAAGAAAGATAAAGAAAAATATATCAATACAATTACTTTTTTAAATAATAAAATTGTGATAAATACCAAACAAAAAAATATCTTAGCAGTAAAAAGAGATGAATTAAAACTAGCACTTTTAAATGAGAATTTTATTTATAAAGGCACTATTCAAGCAATAATTGATGCAAAAAAGAGTTATAAAGATAAAAAATACTTTATAAAACTTTTAACAAACAATATTGAACTTATTAAGAATATTCCTCTTGATGACTATACTGATCTATATGAAAAAGTTTTAAATAATAAAAGTGAAATTGCAAAAGAGTTTGTAAAAAATTATGAAACACTAACTGATCATAAATATACACATTTGTATATTTTAGAATATCTTTTAAATAATATGGATACATACAGAAAAACAAATTTTTTTATAGATCAATTTAATTTGGAATATTTTATCAATCAAATAGATTCTATACAACCAATAGCATTTATATCAAGTTTAACATCATACTATTTAAAATTTACAATTGGACAAATAACAATTGTACTATTTATTTTATTGTTTTTTAGACTTTTAAATACTCAAATTGTATCTATATTTACTAGGTTTATTGAAAAATTAATTATAAAATATAATGAAAATCAAATAGAATCTATACACAAGTATATAAAAAAAGCTATCCACTCTCCACTTGTTTATAGTTTGTATATGCTGGCCATACAAATATCAATTTATATTTTAATAAAGGATAATCAAACTATACAAAATATAACTCCATGGATAAATACAATCTATATGGCTATATTTACCTGGGCGTTATACTCTATATTAAATCTGAGTATTGAAATATATGCAAATACTCTTTTAACAAAATATCCAAATATTAGAAAAGAGATGATTGTATTTATTCTAAGAATTATAAAAATAATTCTAGTATTGTTGGTGTTACTTTTTTTATTTACTCAACTAGGAATTGATATCAAAGCAATAGCAGCATCTCTTGGGGTTGGGGGTATTGCTATAGCCTTAGCTTCAAAAGATACACTTGCAAACTTTTTTGGATCACTTAATATTATGACAGACAACTCTTTTTCTCAAGGGGATTGGATCAGAACAAAAGATCTTGAAGGTATTGTAGTAGATATTAGAATGAGAACTACAAGAATAAGAACTTTTGATAATGCTATGATAACCGTACCAAATTCAGAGTTAGCAAATACACCTATTATGAACTGGTCAAAAAGAAGAATTGGTCGTAGAATAAAAATGAAACTTGGAATTACCTATGAGAGTAAAATGGAAGATATTATCAATTTAAAAAATGATATCTTTGATATGTTAAGTAAACATCCAAAAATTGCATCTTCTAAAACTATATCTATGACCAAAACTAAAAAATTTGAAGTAACAAAGAGGGAAGATCTTCAAGGTATCAAAAATACATTATTAGTATATATTGACAGTTTTGCCCCATCATCTATAGATATACTAATATACTGTTTTTCAAAAAGCCCTCAATGGGAGGATTGGCTGGAAACAAAAGAGGATGTGCTAATAAAAATAGAAGATCTAGTTAGTAAAAACAACTGTTCTATAGCCTACCCTACTCAAATGGTTAAATTAGATAAATTATCATAATTTTAGTTTAACCACTATATATATTTCACAATCATTTCACTAATATTTTATACATTATTGGATACTATATTTTTTTAAATTAAAGGACAAATATGAAAAATTTTATATCTTATGATGAATCATTAAACATATTAAAAAATATAGATATAGCACCACTTGGAACTCAAAAACTATTTATTACCCAAGCACTAAATAGAGTTCTTGCTTGTGATATTATTGCAGATCACAATCTACCTGAACATCCAACTTCTGCTATGGATGGATATGCTATAAAATATGAAGATCAAGAACTAAAACAATTAAAAATAATAGATAAAAATCCTGCAGGATCTGTTACACAATCTTGTGTAGATACCACAACTTGTATAAAAACATTTACAGGTTCACTTATGCCAAATGGAAGTGATACTTTAATCCCAATAGAAAATGTAACTGTACAAGATGATACAATTATTATAAATGAGAGTGTACCAAAAGGTTTTGCAACCAGACAAATTGGTGAAAGCTACAAAAAGGGTGATATTTTAATCAAAAAAGGCACTATCATAGATTTTGCTCAAATTGGAGTAATGGCTAGTTTAAATATAGCTCAAGTTGAAGTTTATACGAAACCAAATATTGCAATAGCAAGTACAGGAAGTGAGATACTTGATATTGGACAAGAGCAAACAAATGATGCACAAATAAGAAGTTCAAATCATCTTACACTTGAAGCAATTGCTACAAAATATGGGGCAAATGTAAATCAAATGGGTGTGGTAAAGGATGATAAACAATCAATCACAAATCTATTTCAAAATGCATTGCTTCACAACGATATAGTTGTAACTACTGGTGGAGTTAGTGTTGGTGATTATGATTATGTAAAAGATATTATCAAAGATACTTTAAAAGCTGAAGTGTTATTTCAAGGTGTACTTATAAAACCGGGACAACATATACTTTTTGCAAAAAAAGACAATAAATACATAGTAGGACTTCCAGGTTTTGCATACTCTAGTACTGTTACATTTTTATTATACATTGTACCATTGATATTTAAATACAAAGGTAGTAATGAACAACTTGAAATAATAGATGCAATAATAAATCAAGATTTTAATAAAAAAGGTAATAAAACAGTATTTACAGCTTGTAATTTGTATTATGAAAACTCATCTTATAAAATAGACTTTAAAAACAAAAAGCAAGGTACAAGTGCAATATTGACAAACCTTCTTGGAGATGCTGCTTTACTGATACAAAATAGTGATTCAAAACCGTTAAAAAAAGGAGATAGCGTAAAAGTTATCAAACTATAGAGGAAAAAACAATGAGATATTTAGTTCAAGCTACAACTCTTGTAAGTATTAGTTTACTTTTTAGTGCATGTACACCAAAAGTGATGATAAAAAAGGTTTATGCACCACAAATTTTAAATACAAATACAAAAGATATAGCTGTGGATTATATATCAAATGATAGTGTAAATCTATCACAAAAATTAAAAACCAAATTAAATAACATATATATAGATGGTGTTAAATACTACAATGTATATGATGATAAAACTAAAGCAAACAGTATATTAAGTGGAGATATTAATTACAATAAGGTATATGAAAAAGAGTATTATAAGAAAAAAACAAACTATGATTATTGTTTACTTTTTAAAGGTGAAAAATATGAAAGAGAATATGGCGTATTGATAAACCATAGAATAAAACATCCTGTATGTTTGAAGTATGATTTTGACTTTATACCTTGTATTGAAAAACAGCAAGATCTACAAGCTACTTTAAAATTAACAAATACACAAGATTCTTCAATCATATTACTAAAAACATATAATAGCTCTTCTAATACAAAAAGATGTGCAAACAACCGATATATAGATGATAATCAAAACAATAAACTAGCACAAGATATTGCAGATCAATTTATATCAGATATCACTCCAAGATATAGCTACTATAAAATAGATATTATTGATGATATTGATATAAAGTTAACAACACAACAAAAAACAAAATTTGAAAAAGCAAAAGATGCTATAAAAAACTCAAATTTAACTCTTGCTAAAAATATCTTGGAAGATCTAAATAAACAAACGCAAAATCAAAGCTATACACTATTATATAACCTGGCACTTGTAAGTGAAGCTTTAGATGATATATATACAGCAAACAGCTTATACAAAAAAGCTTCATTGCTAAATATTAAAACTGACAATCATCTAAAATTAATATACAAAGGGCTAAACAGAACAAATGAGCAAATTGCTACAAAAGATGCTCTTGCCCCACTTATTAACTAATCAATATTACACTCCTGTTTAAGTGGATCTATACTGTTATCATTTGTAATAGTTCCACTTTTATATCCAAGCTCATTTAATCTTTCAATTAAAGGTGGATGAGAGTAATAAAAGAAAATATACATAGGGTGAGATAAAGGGAACGATTTATTCTCATTTGCAAGTTTTAACAATGCACTTACAAGATCCTCTTTACTTTGCATATTTGATCCAAACTCATCTGCAGCATATTCGTTGTGTCTGCTAATAAGTGAAATTAGGGGCATTAGAAAAAATGACAATGCAGGTGAAAAAAGCATAAATACTATTATAATTGCACTGGCATCATTATTTAGATTTAACTGCAGAAACAACTCTTGAGGCAAATTACCAAACAAAGCAAAAAAGAAAAACATAACTACACCCATAATAGCTATATTTTTAATTATATCACCATTTTTAAAATGTCCAAGCTCATGTCCTAAAACTGCAAGAAGTTCATTATGAGTTAGTTTTTCTATAAGTGTATCAAACAGCACTACTCGCTTTGTACTTCCAAGTCCTCCAAAATATGCATTTAGCCTATTGTCTCTTTTACTTGCATCTACACTAAATACTCCAGAGCTTTTAAATCCAACCTGATCCAGCAGTTTTTCTATTTTTTGTTCTAGCTCTTTATCTTTTAAAGACTCAAACTTATCAAACATCTTATCACGAATCACAGGATAAAGCATATTTATAAGTAAAATCACTGCAAAAATAAAAGCAAATCCCCATATCCACCATGTAGTGATATTTTCTATAATAAGGGCAATTCCTGCAATCACTGCTGATCCAAAAATCAAAAATAAAATACCACTTTTTACAGTATCTTTGATATAAAGTGATGCAGTGATATTTGAAAAGCCATATTTTTTGTCTAATTTAAATGTAGTATACAGATCAAAAGGCAATGCTAAAATCCAATTTATAATAATAAAACTATCCACAAAAAGTACAGCTTTTTGCCAGCCTGAATACTCTATAAAAAACTCATTAAGTGTAGTTAATCCAAAGCTTATCCACATAAAAAATAATACAAAATCATAAAAAGCCGAAGCCATTGCAATTCTTTGTTTCTCTACTGTATAATCAGCTGCTTGTATATACTTTGCAGTGTTTAAAATCACTGCTGGAAGTTTTTTTGCTTTTTTTACATAATCAACCTGCATAAATGCAGTATATATATTTACTGCAAAATATACACAATATAAACCTATAAATATATCTAACATATTATTTTACCTTTTTAAAAAATGTTACAAATTTTTGTACTGTATTTGGATTGTCTGTGATATAGATAAACTCCAAATTTTCATTAAAACTCTTTTTTGTCCAGTTTGTAGAACCAAATACTACTGTTTTATTGTCAAATATAGCCAATTTAGTGTGTAGTTTTATTGGATTTTTATGCTGTATGGCATTTAAATCTTTTAGTTTAATATCAGATTTTTCATATATGATATTTACTTTTACACCTCTTTTAATAGCTTTTTTAAGTAGATTGGCAAATTTTTTATAACTAAAATTGTACATAGCTATATCTATTTGATTTTTAGCATTTTTTATAAGGTATTCAATCTGATTTTTGGCTTGTTTACTTTGTGAAGGTAAAAAATAAACCTCATCTTTGGCAAAAATAGCACTGTTTAATACCAATACTGTAAGTAAAATATAAATAAACCTCATAAAAACCCTTTTGTAGTTCTAATTTTGTGGCATTATACTAAAAACAGTATTAGTGAAGTATAATTTCATACAATAATATTAAGCATTTAGGTAACTTTTATGAATAAAAACAATTTACAATATGAACAACAAAATCAGATATATAAAATAATCTCTTTTAATAAATCAACTTTAATAGCAAATGTAGGTATCTATGAAAATGATAAATTTATCAAAAATCAAAAAATACCATTTGCACAGATTCCTAAAAAGATAAAGAAATTACTTAAAGGGTGAATAAATTTATCTTAATTGTCCTAATTTTTTAGCTTTTTGAAAATATTTTTTTGCTTGATTTAAATCTTTGTGGTAACCTTTTGCGTTTTTATAAATCATTGCAAGTTGGAAACATCCTTTTGTATTATCCAAATTACAAGCTTTTGTAAATAAAGTTTTTATAATTTGACTATAGTCAGCGTTTTTATCATTTTGATATAAACCTGCTAATTTTACACATGCATTTGAATTATTTAGATTACAAGCTTTTTTATAATAATACTTTATATCTTCAATATTCTTATTAGATATTTCATATATATTTGCTAGATTGTAACAAGCTTGTGAATTATTAAATTTACAAGCTTTTTTATAATAACTTTTAGTCTTAGAAGTATCATTTTTAGATTCATATAAAAGTGCTAAATTATAGCATCCATCAGCTCCATTTAATTTACAAGATTTTTCATAATAACTTTTTGCTTTTTGTTTATCTTGTTTTACAATATTACCATTATGATAAAAATTTGCTAATTTTGTACATGCTTTAGCACTACCTAAATTACAAGCCTTTTCAAGATATTCTTTTGATTTAAAAGTATCTTTTTTTACTATATTACCCTCAAGATAAAATAAACCAAGCTTATAACAACCAATATCATTATTTAATTTACAAGATTTTTCATAGTATTCTTTTGCTTTTAATATATCTTGTTTAGTATATCTTCCAATCTCATAATAGTGTGCTAAATTATAACACCCAAAAGAATAACCATACTCACATGATCTATCATATAATTCAATAGCTTTGGGTATATCTTTTTTTATATCAGTACCATAGTTATATAATGTTCCTAACTTATAGCAACTATTAGCTATTTTGTTTTCACAGTCATTTTTATATTTATTGATTTCATTAGATGAATCAGCATACAAAATACTAATAAATATAAAAGATATAAGTATTAATTTCAATTTATTCCCTTGTTTAATATCCAGCTTCATTTAAAATTCTATAATTTATACAACCAGGTTCATATCCTCCATCACAGGCTTTACCAAATAACTCTTTAGCCATCTTTTTATTTTGTCTTACACCTTCTCCTAAATTATATAAATATCCTAAATTATAACACCCCTTAATATCTCCACCATTACAAGCCTTTTCAAAAAATTTCTTAGCTTTAACTTTATTTAATTTTACACCTTTTCCAATATAATATAAATATCCTAAATTATAACATCCAATAATATTTCCAATATCACAAGCTTTTTTATATAATTTTGCTGCTTTTGATTTATTTTGTCTTACACCATTTCCACTGTCATATAGAATACCTAACTGAAGGCATCCTTCAGCATGACCTTTATCACAAACTTTTTTATATAATTTTGCTGCTTTTGATCTATTTTGCTTTACTCCTTCACCTTCTAAATATAAAAGTCCTAAATTATAACATCCCCTATTACTTCCTGCATCACAAGCTTTTTTATATAGTTTTTCTGCTTTTGATTTATTTTGTCTTATACCATCTCCTATATCATATAAAAGTCCCAAATTAAAACATCCTTCAATAATTCCTTTATTACAAGCTTTTTTATATAATTTTGCTGCTTTTGATTTATTACCTTTTTTATATACTACATTTCCTTGATCAACTAAACTTGCATATGAAATATTTAACAGAATAAATATTACCAAGATTATTCTTTTCATGACTATTTACCTTTAACTTAATTAATAATATTTTAAAACTATCTTATAATTGAATTTTTACAATTATATTCTATTTTAAAATCATCACCTTCTATATTATTGATATCTTCTATTGACAACCCAAAACTTCCTTTACCACATGCTAGATATAAAACTAATGCTAGTGCATAATCTTCACCATCAAGATACTTCTCATCAACTTTTGAACCCAATATTCTTAACTGATTATCTATCTCTTTTATATGTCTTGACTCGACCATCCCATTTGTTGTATAAATTTTCATCTCTTTCCTTTTTTTATAATATAACTTTATATATAAAGTTGATAGAAAAATCATATCATTATACAATTTAACAACTTCTTATATAAAGTCGGAATATTGAAAAACATTGATAATTTAGATGATAATTTTACTCAAAATCTATATATACTAATCGGTAAAAATGTTAAAAAGATAAGACAAGAAAAAGGAATATCACAATTAGCATTGAGTCATGCTATAGGATATAAATCTGTTACGATAATTTCTTGCTGTGAGATATGCTATAAAAATTATCATTTTAATATAGAACATTTAAATAAAATATCATATGTGTTAGATGTACCAATTTGTGATTTTTTTAAGCCACTATAAACATAAGAGAATTATTTAAACTATTTTAAAATACTTACTATTGTTTATACAAACTCGTTAAAACAAAACTATTTATTATTGAATCAAATAATGGTATATACTTTTTAAATTTTTTATTTGAATCATCAGAGTTAAAATCACCAAATTGAATTTGAATTAATTTATCACCATAAAATATTGTATAAGCTAATATCTCAATTCTGATAGTTTTTTTAATTCTTTGTACACTCATAGAATACCTTTGCCAATAACCAGGTAATGTTTCTAATTTCATAAAACCAAAATCTTTCAATCTAGAATTAGGAGGTAACGCTTTTTGCATTTGTTGTTTATTAACCATATCTTTTATATCATTAGTAGATAAATATTTTCCATCTGGAAAATTTAATATAAGAATCATAGCCATTACAGTTCCATATCCATTATTTGATATAAACTTTCTAACTATATTTGGTCTATTTGCTTTTGTTGATTTCCAACTCATAGGAATATCTATTACAAAATCTACCCCTTTAGATTTTTTAAAATCATCGCAACTATATCTTTTCTTATATTTATCATAAAACTCTTTTTCAGGATATTTACTATATTCAGGATTCAAAATTAAAAATGTTTCTAAAATAGGAGAATCAATTTTTCCACGTGCTCTTTGTCTAACTAATTTAATAAAATTAACTGACTTTTGATAAGTTAAATTTGACATATCTACTTTAGCATGGATACTTTGTATCATATCTTTTTTTATTGATTGCCATATATCATTCTTACCGATTATTATATCTATATTCTTAATGGATTTCAAAAAAGATGAATCAAACTCACTTTTTGCAAGAAATACATCATTTGACAACTGTGGATATTTTTTTTAATTGTGTCCAACATATAAAGTTGTCCCTGATAATATCCAAATGTTTTACTTACATCCATTACAATTTGTTGATTTAATTGTGATGAAAATAAATTTATATATAATATTAAAATAAAAAATATAGTCTTCATTATATTATTACCTACATTCTTGTTTGTCTATAGTTATATCACTGATTAAATGCCCATATTTTCCATAGTAATATATAGATATTGTTTTATCATAATTTAAAATATTTCTCAAATCTTTTTCCTTACAAAGTATATATTTCATACTTTTACTAAAGTTATATAATTTATTATAAGGAATATCATCTTTTGCAATATTTATTAATTTATATTTAAATATTACTTTTGTACCATCCAAAATTACTCGTATCAATTCTATATCTTTATCTATTTTAATAGGTGTTTTGTTATTTAATCGTCTTAATTGTTCATCTATTCCATAGGATGTATTATTTAGTAAATAATTAATGGATATTATTAATATAATAACAATAAGAATTGCATATTTAATTTTATTCCAAGCTGCACTTGTTGCAGATTTTGACATCCCAACTAAATCATCAATAGACATTATAACCATTTCTTTTGCTTGTTTCTTTGCTTTTTTTATCCAGTCATTTAAAATTTCATCATTACTTGAGTAATCATACCATTGATTTTCACTTTGTTTTTCATAATTAGTTTCTTTAAATTTAAAATATTGCTTATCATATCTTTCTCTTGCTTCATCATCTTTTAAAATTAAATAAGCTTCATTAATAAGTTGCATTCTTTCTGTAGCATCAGGTGAATTATTTTTATCTGGATGCCACTTTAATGCTTCTATTTTAAAAGCTTTTTTAATTTCATCTTTTGAAGCAGTAGGCTTAATATTTAATATTGAATAGTAATCAATCATCTTTTTTTAAATCTATTTCATTTGATATTGGTTCATAATTCCAAATAGCACGAATTCCTGCAAACATACCTGCTGCTAATATAAATACTGGTAATGCACCAAAACCAGAAGCCTTCATTAAACCAAGTATGGTTCCACCAATCCAGAGTGTAAGGATAATTAATATTATCTTTAATAAAATTCTTTTCATTTTTATTTTACCTTTCGTCTCAACTTTATATATAAAGTTTAAAAAATAATATCATTATATATTTTAACAACTTCTTATATAAAGTTAAAATATCAATTATTTATAAATTTTCTAATTAATATTTAAACAATAAGGGAATAAAACGATAATTTCATTAGCTAATGCTATAATTAAATTATATTAAATATCTCCTATGTTCTATAGAACATTTATTTAAAATTCTAACTAATGTAAACTTAAACAATACCAATAGGACATAAAATAAATGGAATATAAAGATTTTGAGTTTACAGATATAGAACTGTCAAATTTGTATAAATTAATAGGAACTAATGTAAAAAAGATAAGAACATCCAAAAATATTACACAAATGCAACTAGCCTTAGCAATAGGACACAACTCTGTTGGACACATCGCAAAAGCAGAATTAAATAAATATGACAAGCACTTTTCAATTCAAAATTTATATAAAATTTCAAAAGTATTAGATGTACCAATTTGTGATTTTTTTAAGCCACTTTCAGATTAATAAAATATATTAGTTAGTTTATCAAAAATTTAGTTTTATATAATCAATCTTATCAATAAAAGATATAAAACTATGTTGGAAATATTTATAGATTACATTACTTATAAATATCACCCCTACTATCAATTTTTAATACTTTTATCTCTTCTTCACTCATATAAAATAGTACTCTATATTTTGATATTCTGATTCTATAAATTGGTGGTATATCATTGCCAGTTAATCTTTTGACATCACCATTTGGTAATTTTTGTATAGCTTTAAATATTTTTTCTTGAAGTTTCCTATCATATTTTGAAAACTTCTTTTCAAAAGTTTTAGAATATGATATTTTCATAAATTAAATTTATTTTTAAAATCATCATTTGAAGTAAATTCTTCATTTGCTAATATTGATAAAACCTCTTTTTCATCATCAGCTTCCAATATTAAATTAGCTTGATGTTTAGTTTTTGAATTTTTTGCGATATACTCACTAAGACTCTGTCTAATCATAGCAGAAATTGATTTTTTTTCTATAAAACTTACTGCTCTAACTTGTTCATATAATTCTTCATCTATTGTTAAATTTAATCTATGCATAAATACCTCTTTATGTAGTGATGTATTAATGTATTATATCATAATTTCAATAATGATACAAATACTACTTCACTGGAAGTGTTATTTTTAAATCATTTTTCTGTATACCATCATCACTTGGTGGCTCAAACTCACAACATTCATATATCCATTTTTGAGGATATTTTATATATTCGTAACCATTATAAAATGTATATACACCAAATCCTATTACACTAATAGCAGCAAGTTTAATCATAATATTTCTAAATCCACTTTTTTTAAACAATCCTACAAAAAATCCAAGTGAAAAAAGTGCAGGAATAGTACTAAGACCAAAAATCATCATAACCAATGCACCATATAACGGATCACCTGTACTAGCTGCTGTTATAGCAAAGAAATATACAAATCCACAAGGTAAAAGTCCATTCATCATACCCAATATATAAAAACTAAACAAAGAGTTTGAGTGTAAAAGCTTTTTAAAATTTTTTTGATACCAATCACTTTGTGATACAGAGTGTTCAATCAATGTTAAAAATTTAATCTTACCAATCAATGATAATCCAGCTAATATCATAGCAATACCTGCAATTATAAGCAATGTTCCATTTGCTATATTATTAAATGTAGCCACTCCTCCAATAAGCCCAAAAACTGCACCCATAAGTGCATAAGTGGTAATTCTTCCAAATGAATACAACAAATGTGCTACAGCTTGAGTAGATTTACTCCAAACTGAATCAATTTTGGTACTTGAATATGCTACAACAATACCTCCACACATCCCAATACAATGCCCAAATGAACCTAAAAATGCTATTGTAATAATTGATATAATATTAATTGATTCCATTATTGTTGCCCTTTATAATATGGATTTGCCATAGTTTGCTCTCGTAATACTCTTAGATACATCTCATCAAAGCTTATCATTCCATCTTTTTTATGCTCATAAGCACCAAAACCATAAGACATAGGTGTATCTTCTGTTGTACTATACCAGGCTTTTCTTCCATCTATCCATTTTTGTGTATCTTTTGCCCACACCCAAATAACCAATTTATCTTTAAACTTCTTATCTTGCATCCAATGAGCCAAACCACCATGATCATGGAAAAACCATGTATTTCCTTTTTCAGAGATAGCTTGAGAAGCATAATTTATATCCTCAAGGGGCATACCACAGTCACTGTCTTGAAAATGATTAAGCACTATATCAACAGGTTTTTTTGAAGTGTTATTATGTACCACTACAGTCATTTTTTGTGCTGTTGACATAGATAAAAACAATACAGCCATAACTGCAAGTACAATCACCAAAGTTACAATTCTTCCAATCATAAAAAAACTCCATTTATAAAATAATATCGTACTACATAAAAACTACAAATAACTACAAATATAGTAGTAAATATCGTACTATATAGTAATAGTTTATCTTGCTTCTTTTTTAATATAAGTTTTAAAACAAAACTCGCAATTGCAAAAAATACACCCAAAAAAAGATTTGCCCAAATAAAATATCCAACATAATAATAATCACTTTGAAGCATACAAAACGGACATTTATGTGTTGGCAATTCATAAATATAAGTACCAAAAAAATAAACTACACAAAAATAAGCTATATAGATAAAAAAACCACTTGCAAATGCACTTAAAAACTCAAGTTTTTGAATATTTGCAACTATTATTAACATATAC
>Ga0256843_1000769_pt1 | contig 26629 bp, 26 predicted proteins | sample AlvinellametaG_FD_191572 | JGI IMG/M metagenome (GOLD analysis project Ga0256843, IMG submission 191572) | Pompeii worm associated microbial communities from hydrothermal vent at the East Pacific Rise, Pacific Ocean - Alvinella | ecosystem: Host-associated > Annelida > Integument > Unclassified ... | reverse complement strand
AGTACAAAGTCTGCTTTGGCATTGTAACCTACGCTACTTCCTTCAACTTCATCATCAAGCTCACACACAAGTGATACACCCAATGCATTTGAAGCAGGTGGTACACACATAACCTTAAAGTCACCAAATGTTTCAAATAGTGCTAGAAGTTTTGCTATCTGTTTAGCTCTAGGATGCATATACAAATCACTTCCTACAACGATAGAGAATCCTGACTTTTTAAGTAGAGATTTTCTAAGAGCTTCTAACTCCTCTTCACCTACATTACTCTCTGCACTTAAGTTTCCAATATCAAAGTCATCTATAAATTTACGAATAGTTTTTGGTAACTCTGCATCACTTAAAAGAGTATCAGCAAGAAGAGCAACAATACCCTCTTCACTACCTACTTCATATTTGATAAACTGAGTGATTATGTTTTGCATATCAGGATTTTCTAGTGGGTGCATATAGACAACTCTAGCACGGTTGTGTTTACTAGCCATATTGATATGATACTTCACAACTGGAGCATCTTTATCTATCCTAGTTCCCAAGATGATAATCCCCATAGAATTTGCTATATCTTCTAACTTGGCACTATAGAGTGATTTGCCTGTTACAGAACTATAAGCCTTCATAAAATCTTGATAAGCTTTTGCTTCGTGACATACAAGCTTAACTCCTGTTTGCTCTTTGATCTTTTGTAAGATAAGAGCCTCTTCATTTGTGATAGCAGGAGAGAAGATGATGTTTTTAGCATCCTTAAACGCACTTATAGCTTTGTTAAATGCTTCTTTGTCTTTAGATACATCTTTGTTGGCAAAATCAAATCCATATCTACCTGCTCCACAGATAGTAGCAAACTCTGCATCATTTGTAACTCTATAGATAGTATCATTTTTAACTTCATAATACAAAGCACAACCTACACTACAGTGAGTACAAGCTGATGGGATTTTAGATAACTCCCAAGCATTTGCAGTGTATTTGAAGTGGTTTTGTACCAATGCACCCACAGGACAAACGGCTGCTGATTCACCTAGTGAAGCATCATTTGAATCTGGGTTTTTGTTGATGATAGTTGATCCATATCCACCCATTTTTACTTCAAGTAGCTCATTACCTGTGATTTCGTTTGATACTCTAACACACTTTTCACACATGATACACAAAGATGGGTCATACGATACATGTCCCCAGTTTTGTACAGGTCTGTACTGATCTTTTGCCATAAAGTTTTGAGAGTCAACTTTGAACTCCAAAGTTTTGTTTTGAAGTTCACACTCACCACTTTTGTCACAAACACCACACTGTAAAGGGTGGTTTACATCATAAAGCTTCATGATGTTTTGTCTCTCGCTAAAGAGTGCTTCATTGTTTGTAGTGATAACTGCTCCATCAACTGCTTTTTCCTGACAAGAGAGTATCATACCATCAACACCCTCTACTTCAACCACACACATACGACAAGATGCGATAGGTAAAACTTTGGTCAGATAACACATAGTTGGGATATATATATCATTTTCTCTTGCTATCTCAAGGATAGTTTTACCAAACTCGCTTTTACACACTTTGCCATCTATAGTGATAGTTATCTCTTTGTTTTGATTTGTATTGTTTGCACTCATCTTACACCGCCACCATAGCTATATAATAACATCTCATACATCTCTCTGCTTCAGAGATAGCCTCTTGTCCTGTGAAACCTAAGTTAACCTCTTTGTTGTTTGTCTTTCTCTCCTCAACACCTAGCTTTTGGCTAACGGCTCTTGGAAGTCCAGGCATCCAACCTGTGATTTTTTCATTTTTGTTATAAACTCTAAGTCTATTTAGATGGTCTTCCATTATCTCTTCATCTGTCAAAGATACTTTTCCATCGTATATATAACGACTAATCACACTAGCTGCTCTTTTGGCTTGTCCTACTGCATTTACGATTGTCATAGGTCCATACTCACAATCTCCTGCGGCAAACAGTCCCTCTTTGCTTGTCATAAAGTCTTTTGTATTTGTAGCGATAGAGTTCCAAGATGTCATCTGGATATCCCACTCTTCTGGCAAGATTTGTAAATCCAAAGATTGAGAAACAGCTGGGATCAGGTAGTCACACTCTATCTCAAAGTTACCATCTTCTATCTTAACAAGTTGTGGTCTTCCACCATCAGGATCTGGTACAAGTTCAAATCTGTTAACGATAAGTTTTTTGAGTTGATCATTTTCATCAGTAACTATCTCTTCTACTGCTGAGTGGAAGATAAACTCAACACCCTCTTCTACAGCTTCGTGATACTCTTCATAAGTTGTATTTCTAATGATAGTTTTTTCATCTCTACGATAGAGCATGATAACCTTTTTGGCACCCTCTCTAACAGCACATCTTACAACATCCATAGAGGTAAATCCACCACCAACACAAACTACAACTTTGTCTTTAAGCTCGTTACTAGCAGGACTTCCTATCTTGTACTTACTCCAAAGGTTTACTTTATCAAGCATTGCGATAGCTCCCCAGTAACCTTTTATCTCTTCTCTTTCATTTTTGGCACGAACTTTTTTAGACAATCTAGCTCCAAATGCCAAAAGCGTTGCATCATACTCAGCATGAATCTCTTTGAGTCTATCTGCATTGACTCTATGGTTTCTGTGGATTGTTACAGCTTCAAGTGACTCTACAAGCTCGATATCTTTGTTGTACTTACCAACAGGCATACGATACTCAGGAACACCTACTGCAACCTCTCCACCAAGTACTGGCAACTCTTCAAAGATATCTACTTTGATACCCTCAAGTCCCAAATAGTAAGCAGCAGTCAATCCAGCTGGTCCAGCTCCAATGATAGCTACTTTTTTACCATCATTTCTAAGTGGTTTTGGCTCTATAGGGTGAAGCCATTTTAGACCATGGTCTGTCTCATAATCAGCTCCAAGTCTTTTTAGCTCCATGATAGAGATAGGTTCATCAAGGTTTTTTCTTCTACAAGCATCTTCACAAGGATGAGGACAAACTCTACCACAAGTGTGAGCTAGAGGCATTGTTTGACGAGTAGCTTGAAGAGAGTCTGCAAACTCCATATCTCTAACACCCTCAATATAAGCAGGGATATCAACATGAGCTGGACACATATCACTACAAGGTGCTGTGATTTGAGCTATATATTCATTCTCAACATCATAATCTTTTGATTTTTGTTGATTGTCTATACACTCACTAAACTGTGTATCATAGTGTTCTATCAAATCCAAGATAGGTTTTGGTACAGTTCTTCCTATCTCACATTTTGCTGTATTCATCATCGTTTTAGATATCTCTTTGAGATGTTCTAAGTCTTCATAACTCCCTTCACCTCTAGCTATCTTGTCTAACAAATCATACAATATACGACCACCCCATCTTCCAGGAGCACATCTACCACAAGCTTCACTATACTCTTGATACTGTGCTGCATAGTTTGAAGCTAGTTTGACTGCATCTATATTTTCATCAAATATAGCTACACCATCCCAACCTACAAATGCTTTGGTAGGGCTGTCTTCTCTAAAGTTTTCTGGTAACTTATAAGATGACTCATTCCACTCTTCTTGTGGTTTAAGCCTGTTATCTACAAGTTCACCTTGCCAAGTTGAAAATATAAGTTTTGACATTATTCACCCTTCTTTCTTACTGTTATAGTCCAATCAACTTCATTGAATTTAAGTGAATTTAGCAACTCACATCCTAAACTCTTTACCAAATCAGCAGAGTTTTGTACGCTTGAGAAATCACCTATCTCAAACAAAAAGATACTCACTTCACCATCACTCATAGACTCGATAAGTTCTTTCATCCTAGGTTCAAAATCATTTTTCAAATGTCTTAAATCATATCTTTTCATATATTCTCCTTACCGATCTACTTCACCAAATACTATGTTGGTAGAACCGATGATAGTTACAACATCAGCTATATATGTACCTACTAGTATCTCTTGGAGAAGTCCTGTATGGTAAAAGCTAGGAGCTCTTACTTTTAATCTATAAGCATAAGGTTCACCCTCAGACTTGATATAAAAACCTAACTCACCTTTTGGTGACTCAGTCGGTACATAAACTTCACCTTTTGGTGGTCTCATACCTTGAGTAACAAGTACAAAGTGTTGCATCAAAGAGTAGTTTTGTGTCATTATCTGCTCTTTTGGAGCTGAGATATACTCAGGTGCATTTGCCATAAGCTCTGGCGTTGTATCTTTATACATAGGGATAAGCTGTCTGATGATACGGATAGATTGTTTCATCTCTTCCATATATAGTCTATACCTACCATACGAATCACATCTGTCACTTACAGGGATATCAAAATCAAGTTCACCATAAAGCTCATAAGGCTCTTCTTTTCTGATATCATACTTCACACCACTACCTCTAAGCATAATACCACTACATCCCCAACTAAGAGCTTCATCAGCAGATAAAACTCCCACATCTTCAAGTCTCATTTTCCAGATACGGTTCTCTTGCAAAAGTGCATTGTAAGTATGCTCTAACTCATACTCTACCTTGTCACAAAATGAGATAAGGTTACTTATCCAGTCTTTTGGAAGATCCAATGGCACACCACCTATTCTGATAGATGAGTGAGTAAGTCTAGCACCACAATAATCTTCCATCAAATCCATAGCATACTCTCTCTCACGGAAAGCATAAAGGAAAACTGACATAGCACCAACATCAAGTGCATGTGTAGCTACAAAGAAAAGGTGAGATATAACACGGTTAAGTTCAAGTAGCATTGTTCTGATAACTTGAGCTCTTCTAGGTACTTCCACCCCTATAAGCTTCTCAACTGCTGCTGCGTAAGCATAGTTATTTGCAGTTGAAGCTATATAGTCAAGTCTATCAGTTGTTGGCAAAAACTCATTATACATCATATTTTCTGCCATCTTCTCTACACCACGGTGCAGATACCCGATATCAGGTGTAGCTTTGACCACTTTCTCACCATCTAGCTCAAGTATAAGTCTAAGCTGACCGTGAGCTGATGGATGCTGTGGACCAAAGTTGATAACCATAGTATTGTCATCTCTCTCAAAGTTGATATTTTCAAAAAATGGCGTTAATTTATTTGGCTGTTGCATACTCTCTTCCTTTATCTTCTCTCATCTAACTGTGTAGATGATTTATTATAATCCACCAAAGTAGTTTCACTATACTCGATAGGTGTTGGTGTATCTGTAGGCTCTGCACCAAATGGTACTTCATACCCTACTCTTGAGAAGCGTTTTGTATCATCTTTGTCTATACGAGACGGATCTCTGTTTTCAGGTCCTATGATATCTCTATACTCTTTTCCAAAGATTTTATCTACTTCATACCAAGATGCAAACTCATCACCTTGAAGTGGATAAGTTTTAAGAAGTGGATGTCCTTGCCAATCTTCTGGCATAAGGATTCTTTTGAGATATGGATGGTTGTTTACATAGATACCAAACATATCAAACATCTCTCTTTCTGCAAAATTCGCTGATTTGAAGATAGTTGTAATACTCTCTATAGCTTCACCCTCTTTGATACGACACTTGACTCTTACTCTTGAAGCATTAGAGATGTTGAGAAGTTGATAAAATATCTCAAACTCACCATCTTGGGCTAGATAATCAACAGCACTTAGCTCACTACATTGGACATATCCACATTCATCTCTTAAAAGGCTCAAAGCCTCTTTGTTTTTGGTTGCATCTATCCATACAACCAATTGCCCCAAAGATACAAAAGCCTCTTTTGCCAAATCACCCATAGCATTTACTACATCAGCAAAATGGCTTCCCTCTTCTACACTCTCTTGTGGTACACGAGGAGCAGTCCAAAATCTATCAGTATGATAAGACTTTTTTTGTACATTGCCTTTTGGTGTATATTTTCTCATTATATCAACCTCAAGTTTTGTTTTTGGTTTTTCTTCATATCAGCTGATTCTCTTCTGATTTTTTTCTGAAGCATCATCAACGCATACTGAAGAGTCTCAGGTCTAGGAGCACAACCAGGTAGATATATATCTACAGGCACTATACGGTCAACCCCTTGTACTGTTGCATAAGTGTTGAACATACCACCTGTATTTGCACAAGACCCCATAGAGATAACCCACTTTGGTTCACTCATCTGGTCATACAATCTTCTAGCAAACTCAGCATGTTTTTTAGACAAAGTTCCTGCTAGTATCATCACATCAGCTTGTCTTGGAGATGCTCTAAAGATAGTACCCATCCTGTCAAAGTCATATCTTGAAGCACCTGATGCCATCATCTCGATAGCACAACAAGCCAAACCATAAGTCAAAGGCCATAGAGAGTTTGAACGCCCCCAGTTAACCAACTTGTCAACCGATGTCAATGCGATAGGCAATCCAGCCGTACTAGCATAATTTACTTGATGTTGTGCCATTCAAGAGCTCCTTTCTTCCATGCATAAACAAATCCAATAGTAAGTAGTAGTATAAACATTATCATCTCAACAAAACCAAACCAACCTAGCAGTTTGAAATCTATCGCCCATGGAAACATAAATATAATCTCCACATCAAAGAGTATAAATAGTAGTGCGATAAGATAAAACTGTACAGATATAGTATTTGGTTGTTTTGTAACCTCAGGTCCACACTCATAGATAGTAAGTTTCAGCTTTTGAGTATCAAGTCTAGCCAACTTTCTACTCACATATCTAGCCAAAAACAGTGTGGTTGGAAACGCAACTGCTGTCATAACAAATAAAACAAAAACACCGAAATAGGCGTGTTCTGTAAGTACATGAGTCATATCAATCCCTTAGATTTTTATTCTTTTCTCAGTTTAAAAACGAGAGTTTTCTCAGAATATTACTTTTATATTAGCCAAAAGATTGTTAAAGTCACATCTTATTTGGTTATAATACAAATACAACAAAACACTACTGTAACTATGTGAAACAAACAAGGAGTCAAATGAAAAAGCTTACAAACTATCTATACTATATATCTATGATAGCTATCGCTATATGGGTAGCTTACACCAAAGGATGGATACTAGCCGACTTTAAGATGATAAAACCACCACAAGCTATAAAACTTATCAAAAATGATAAAAATATCACTATATTAGATGTAAGAGAAGATGATGAATATAACAGTGGTCATATAGCCAAAAGCATACACATCCCTCTAGGCAAACTAGAAGCAAATCTAAACAGACTTCCAAAAGACAAAAAAATCTTGGTTTACTGTAGAAGTGGTAACAGAAGTATATCAGCCTCAAGGATACTAAAATCCCATGGATACACACCCATAGATGTAAAAGGTGGCATCATAGGACTAGCAAGTAACGGGATGAGAGTTGAGAGGTAGCACCTCACTCATCCATATAAGTAGTAACATTATAAGCTTCAACCAAACCATCACTACTTAGACACTCGGACTTAAAAAACTCGACTATCTCTTTGCGTTGGCAGTGTCTTTCAAAATCTTCCACACTTGCCCAAGCTTCATTGAAAACGATAGGCATACTCTGTCCTGTAGCAAAAGGGTTTGATATATGCTTAGTCACACGATATCTCAAACACCCATCCTCTCTAAGAGTATCAGGCTCTAGTGCCTTTAGTCTTGCAAACAATTCATCAAATTTCCCCTCTTTTGGAGTAAATTGTGCTATACAGTATATGGTTTTTGACATTGTTTTCCTTTATTATGATTTGGGTGATTATATCTAATTTTGTTTGACATAATTAAATTTACAAAAAATTAATGAATTACCCTGATGTTGCGTATATCATCATACAACCCGTAGGTTTGACCGTGTCAAACAAAAAATATAATGGAGAAAAGATGTCGTTTCATTTTAAACAAAATGTTTGACATGGTCAAACCTACAAAAAATTAATGTCGGGGTGGAACACCCCAAACTACAGCTCTTGGCTCTATGCTTCAAGCTCTAAGCTAGATTTACCTTGCAAATCTACACCTTAAATCCCATACTTTTTGTGCTGTCAAATGTGCTTCCTAGCTCTTTTTGTATCTCTTCTAGGAAGTCTTGGGTGCTAAATACGCTCTCATCTCTTAGGGCTACTTTGTAGGCTGTGTTTTTGATGATGAGATTTATCTGTCCACCACTTAGATCAAAGGTTGAGAGTTTGTCGATGTCAAAGTCTTCGCTATAGTCGGCGTTTTCTGGTAGCATCAACTGCCATAGTCTTACTCTTTGTTCTTTGTTTGGGCGTTTGAACTCTAGTTTGTAGTTAAATCTTCTTGAAAATGCTTTGTCTATGTTTTCTAATAGGTTTGTAGTAGCTATCAAGATACCCTCAAACCTCTCTATCTGCTCTAAGAAGATGTTTTGCATCTGGTTGTGCATCTTGTCAGCACTGCTTCCTGCTCCTTCTACTCTGCTACTTAAAAACTGGTCTGCTTCGTTTAGTAGAAGTATAGGCTCTACTTTGGCTTTACGACTAAGCTCTTTGAACTCATCAAATATGCGTCTGACATTTTTTTCACTCTCTCCTACATACATAGATAGTATCTTGGAGCAGTCAAACGATAGTATCGGTCTTTTGAGAGTTTTTGCCAAGCTCATAGCTGTCATAGTCTTACCTGTACCTGGTGGTCCATAGAAGATTATCCTTGCATCTATGCCTTTTTTCTTATCTTTGATACCCCACTCTTTGAGTTTTTTGATCACATCTTTGTCTAACTGTCTGATGATGGATTCCAAACTCTTTAGGGTTGATGGATTTAGTACCACATCATCTAGTGTAGTAGATGGGTTTAGATACTCAAATATATCTTGCTCTTGCACTAGAGCATCTAGTTTTAGTTTGGTTACTTTCTTCTTCTTGGTTGGGTGTATGATGTGTTGTAAGATATCATCTTTGAGATAAAATGCTCTGCTGATACCTCCAAACATATTGAGTATCTCTTCATAGTCGATAATCCCTTCAGTGATAAGCTTGGCTCCCTCTTCGAGTAAGGCTCTATTTTTTATCTTTTCGTACTCATCGAAACTTATAAGCTCTATGAGGGTATTCATCTCACGAAACTGCCCTTCTCCTCCACTATACTCCTCTTTAAGCAGTGCTAGAAATATGCGTTGTTCTTTCTCATCTAAGTTTTTTTCTTTGAAAAACTCTTCTACTACTATAGGTGTAGTGGTGATTGCTAGTCTTTCCTGGATGCGTTTGGTAAGTAGGCTTAGTTTGTTTTTCAGCCGTCCTATACTCAAAGAGGTATCAGTCAAAGAGTGTTTGGATGTAGCGATAGAGTGAAGAAGCTCTACCATATCAAACTGATCTTGAAGATACTCAAGATGATCAGTATAAGGCTTGATATCAGGTAAGTATATCTCCAAAGAGCCTTCTTGAAGCAGTCTAAGCAACGCTATAGTAGGAGTTACTGATGCGTTTAAAAGCTCTAGCGAGATAGTCTCGTGCGTTTTTATCTGCCCAAAACTCATCTGTATAATCCACCCTAAATCAAGCAGATTTTTTATAAGCATCAAATGATTTAGGTACTCATAATCTTTTGTATCAAAATTTGATTGCAATATATCAAGGACTGATACCTCTTCTATACCGTTGACATATTTTTGACAAATGTATTGTATGATTTTGGCTTCATCCTCACTACATTTTAAGTGAGGGAAGATAGCTGTAGTTTTTATATCTTTTGCTTCTATAAACTCTATGAGGTGTTTCATATAAACCTTTTAAATTCTAATTATAAATCTTTGTTAGATGTTCCATCTTTTTGCCCATATTGAGCAGTGCCATATCTGCAAGCACTAGTGCCATCATAGCTTCAGTAACGATAGCTCCACGGATAGCTACACAAGGGTCGTGTCTGCCTTGGAGGTTGTACTCTTGGGCGTTATTGTGTATATCTACTGTCTCTTGAGGTTTGAAGATAGATGGTGTTGGTTTGAAGTATGTTTTAACCACTATCTCATCACCATTGCTAATGCCACCTAACATACCACCTGAATGGTTGGTTTTAAACCCATCTGGAGTTATGGCATCATTGTTTTGGCTACCTTTGAGATGTACTACCTCTACACCCTCACCTATCTCTACTGCTTTGGCTGCATTGATACCCATCATAGCTTCAGCAAGAAGTGCATCTAACTTATAGTACATAGGCTCACCCAAACCTACAGGCACACCCTTGGCACGAGTAAGTACCACTCCACCAACTGAGTCGTGTTGATCTTTGGCTTTAAGTACTGCCTCTTCTTGTAGTGGCTCTATCTCTTTATCTAGTGCATTTAGCTTAGATGTTTTGGCATACTCAAAATCTAGCTTTTGTGCCTTGATACCATCTATCTCTACTATACCACTTTGGATCTCTATGCCTAAGCTTTTGAGCATAAGCTGAGCTATAGCACCACCTGCTACTCTAGCAGCTGTCTCTCTAGCACTGCTTCGTCCACCACCTCTGTAGTCTCTAATCCCATACTTGTGGTAGTATGTAAAATCAGCGTGTCCTGGGCGAAACAGGTCTTTGATGTTGCTATAGTCTTTGCTTTTTTGGTTTGTGTTGTAGATAACCATAGCTATAGGTGTACCTGTACTTACTCCTTCAAACACACCACTTAGTATCTCAACTTTATCATCCTCTTTTCTAGCAGTCTCAAGCTTACTTTTACCTGGTTTTCTTCTATCTAGTTGAGCTTGGATAAACTCTTCATCTATCTTCAATCCAGCTGGTACACCATCTACTATGCACCCTATGGCTTTACCGTGGGACTCTCCAAAGGTAGTTATTCTAAACAGTTTTCCAAATGTATTCATATCTCACCTTTTAGTTTTTCTAATGCTATTTGAGCTGCTTTTTGTTGTGCATCTTTTTTGCTTTTGCCTTTGGCTCTTGCTATCTCTTTACTATCTAATACAACTGCTATCTCAAACTCTTTTCTATGATCTGGTCCAAAAGAGCCTAAAAGTTCATAAGAAGGTGTCACACCGTGAGTTGCTTGTGTCAACTCCTGTAAAGCTGTTTTGTAATCTTTGGAGAGTGATTGTAAATCTATACGAGGATGACACTCTTCTAGTAACTTGATAGATATCTCTTTGGCTTTTTGCAATCCTGCTTCAAGATATATAGCTCCTATCAGTGCTTCAAAGGCATTTGATAGTAGGGATGGTTTGTCTCTACCGTTATTGTTCTCCTCAGCAAGAGAGAGATACATATACTCTCCCAAACCTATAGCACGAGCCAAAAGTGTAAACCCACTCTCATTGACAAGTGATGCTCTTATCTTTGATAGTATCCCCTCATTTGAGCTTGGGAACTTCTTGAACAGATACTCTCCTACTATCAAATCAAGTACTGCATCTCCCAAAAACTCAAGCCGCTCATTATTGTAAGGCTTTTTGTAACTTTTGTGAGTCAAAGCCTCAATAATCAATTGCTTATCTTTAAATGTATATCCTATCCTCTCTTCAAGATACGAATAATCTTTCATAACTAATCTTCTCCTTTGTATTTTAACGCTTCATCTCGTGCAAGTTGATCACACCTTTCATTTTGTGGATGTCCGTTGTGTCCTCTAACCCAAGTAGCCTTGATAGTGTGTGGTTTGGATACTTCTAAGTACTCTTTCCACAAATCCACATTTTTGACTTTTTTGAAATCTTTTGCTACCCAACCACTAAGCCACTCATTGATAGCTTTGGTCACATATGAGCTATCACTCACCACCTCAACTTTGCAAGGCTCTTTGAGTAGTTTCAGCCCCTCTATCACTCCTCTTAGCTCCATACGGTTGTTGGTAGTATAAGCCTCTCCCCCTGAGTACTCACGAATGTGTCCCTTGTACTCTAGTATCCCACCATATCCACCTGCTCCTGGATTGCCAAGGCTTGAGCCATCAGAATATAGAATAATCTCTTTTTGTGGTTGCTTTTGCAATTTGTTCCTCTACTTTTATACTGTTTATAGCCATACAATTTGGACATCTACTAAATGCTACAGGAAATGTATGTTTGCACTTTTGACACAGATATGAAAAAGACAAAGTAGCATCTTCACATCCTGACTCTTTGGCACGGCACAAAACATCAACGACAAAAATACCACTTTTTGATGATGGTTTTTGTGTATAACCTTTGGCATAGTAGATACTGCTTAGCCTAATATCTGATGAGATTATATCCAAATCGAGTTGTGAATTTGGTAAGAACCATAAGATATCTAGTATCTCTTCGACTCTGTTTATATCTATAAGTTGCCACGCTTTGTAAGTATCTAATCTCAAAAGGTTTTTGATACACTCTCTGTATAACGACTCATCCTCTTTAAGCAACTCTTCTAATGCTTTGGTTTTTTGCTCTATATCCATAGTGTGACTGTTTGTTATAGATAGCAGTCTTAGATAGTTACTCAAAGTTGTAGTGTCTTGTCCTAGTATCTCAAGAGGTTTGATAGTCTCTAATGCCTTATCATATTTATGCATCATCTCATAAACAACACCAAGTTCATAAAGCACTTTGGTATTGCGAGGTTTTTTACTCAGTATCTCAAGATATATCGACTCGGCTCTTTGCAAAAATCCTGCATGTAAGTAGGTGTTACCTAGTCTTTGTAAAAGTTCGTTTTTTGTAGAGTTGTTATCTATATGCTTGATAAGATATATATAAATGTTTATAGCCTTTTGATACTCTCCTGATGTATCAAATGCCTTGGCTAGCAAGGAGAGAGGCTTTAGCATATACTCTTGATATGGCATCTCCTCAGTATCTAGGCTACACTCACTGCTTTCAAACTTGTCCAAAAACTTCAGTAATGCACCTTGCTCTTTTTGTTTTTTGTAAAGTCCCCAACCATAGGTTACTACAGATATAACCAACGCTATAGAGAGTATCAACAGTATGCTAAAGAGTGGGTCTCTATATGAGGGAAGAAAGTTTTCCATATATCTATCAAGCCTTTTTGCTGTCATTATACCAAATTTAGATATAATATAAAAATGATAGATAATCAATCCATAGAAAATCTCAAAAACAGTATCGATATAGTAGATGTCATAGGCAGTTTTATAGAGCTGAAAAAAGCAGGAGCCAACTATAAAGCACCTTGTCCTTTCCACGGAGAGAAGACACCATCTTTTGTAGTAAGTCCCACCAAGCAGATATATCACTGTTTTGGTTGTGGAGTTGGGGGAGATGCTATCAAATTTGTGATGGATTATGAAAAACTCACCTACCCTGAAGCTGTAGAGAAGTTAGCATCTATGTTTAACTTCTCTTTGAGCTATACCAAAGGTAGCAGTGATTATAGTGATGCTAAACGAGTACTAGATACTATAGAGACATGGTATGTTAAAAATCTGGAGAAAAATCCAAATGCAAAAGAGTATCTACACACTAGAGGTATCTCTCAAAACTCTATAGAGAAGTTTGGCATAGGCTATGTAGGACACTCTCAAAGTGTTATAGATTTTTTAAACTCTACTCACCTGCCACTGCCAAAAGCCATAGAAGCTGGTGTATTAAACCGTGCAGAAGATGGCAGAGTATATGCTAGACTTACAAATCGTGTGACTTTTCCTATCTACTCAGCTAGTGGCTCTATCGTAGGATTTGGTGGTAGGACTATGGACAATCATCCTGCCAAATACATCAACTCCCCTCAAACCAAACTCTTTAACAAATCAAGGCTACTATATGGATACCATCAAGCCAAAGAGAGTATATACAAGCACAAACAACTCATAGTTTGTGAGGGGTATTTGGATGTGATAATGCTACATCAAGCAGGATTTGACAATGCTGTAGCCACACTAGGAACGGCTTTGACAAGCGAACACCTGCCTTTGCTTAGAAAAGGAGAGCCTTCTATCATACTAGCATATGATGGAGACAAAGCAGGAGTAAATGCAGCACTCAAAGCCTCTATGATGCTAAGTAGTCATAACTTTGATGCCAAAGTGGTACTGTTTCCTGATAGACAAGACCCTGCTGATATGGTCAAAAACCAACAGATAAATGAACTAGCCAAACTCTTTCGTGAAGCAAAAGATATCATACCTTTTGTCATAGAGAGTATAGCTTCTAACTATGATTTGAACAATCCAAGAGCCAAAGAGAGTGCTTTTGTAGAGATAAGAAACTATCTTCACAGCCTATCAGACATCATCAAAGACTCATATATCCCATTTGCTTCATCTATACTTGGTATATCATCTAGCCTTTTTGGCAAAAAAAGCATCACCAAATCATCCCAACCAACTATAACAAAAAACAGTGAAGATATAGCACAACTATCTATACTCAAAACTTTTATAGAAAAACCTGATAGTATCAACAGTGTCATAGATGTACTCTCTCCTGAACTGTTTGGCAAATACTCCAAGCTATACAATGCCATCATCTCCAACCAAAAAGAAAATCCTCAGATAATAAGACTTCAACTAGATGACAGTATCAAAACCCTATCAGAAGATGAACTGCTACAACTTATAAGAACTATGCTTATAAGGTACTATGAAAACCTACTTAAAACTATAGTCCAAAACCCAAATATCGCATTTGACAAAAAAAGCTATCTTATCCGTAAAATCAGAGCAGACATAATCCCCACTCTCAAAAAAGGCAAACTGTTATTTGTTTCAGTTGATATATGATAAAATACATCTACATACTTTTTGACAAGTATCAAAGAGTCATGATATGGGTCCTTAGCTCAGCTGGGAGAGCGCTTCGCTGGCAGCGAAGAGGTCGTCGGTTCGATCCCGATAGGATCCACCAAAACAAAGTTGATTGATGAATACAAATATTTTTCCTGACGGATATATCATAAACACACCTTATTTGGATATAGACAAAATCAAACCTTTTACCCAAAACTGGGATGTAGAGCTAGGTGCGATAGACAAACAATCCAAACTTCTCATAAAAATTGATGCTTTTCACACTCCAAATTTACAATGTAGCAAAGCCAACTATACAGCTGGTATATTTATAAAAGGTCACTCCCCAAAAGAGTGCGTTATCTTATCTTGCTTTGTAACAGATGGTATCATAAACTTTCAAGGTAAAAGACTTTTAGAAAATGAGATGGTTATATCTACTTATGATACAAATTTGGATTTGGTTGCAAATAAAGATACAATCATCTACACAATAGCCGTAGAAAAAGATATATTTTACAATATATGCAAAAACTATTTTGGATGTTCATATGAAGATATCAGATATGATGACAAACTTTTAGTTAAAACAAACAATATAAAGCTTCTGCAAAAAAACTTTGAAGAGTGGATTAGACTATATACAGACCCTAATATGCTCAAACTACTAGCAAATAGATATGATAAACTAGAAGAAGAGATACTCCATACGATACTATCTATGCTTGATATCAAACATAACGATAGTTTAGATAAAAGATATAAACTTCTAAAAGAGATTAAAAATATAATGCAAAAAGGTATCAAAGATGACTTGAAGATATATCAAATCACAGATATGCTTGGCATAAGTCAAAGAACACTTGAGTATCTCTTTAAAGACCAACTGGGCATTACTCCAAAGCAGTACTACCATGCTCTTAGGATGCACACTGTTAGAAATATGCTTTTAGAACAAAAAGACAAAAGTATCTCTATATCACAGATTGCAAGTAGCTGTGGATTTCATCACCAAAGCCATTTTTCATCTATATACAAACAGATGTATGGAGAAACCCCTTTACAAACTCTCAAAAAAAATATACAATAAAATCTTATAGCCAAGATATCTTCTGTAACCATTTTGTAATCAGTTTCTTTTATACTTCCATCATCAAAAACAAACAAGGAAGAAAAAATGAAAAAGATACTACTTTCAGCAGCTGCTATCGCTACTGTTTCTTTGGCTGGTGGGGATATCACTCCTGAAACACAATCAATACACACAGGACCTGCTGGTGTAAGTGTAACATCAAAAGCATTCAGACTAGACTTCTCAGGAACTCACTATCTTCACTATAGTCACTTTGATGATGGTGTTGACACAACAGATAGATTTGGTGTAAGCAGAAACTATCTTCAAGTAAAAGCTTATTTTGCTGATGATCCAAAAAGCTATATGAGAGTAACATTGGATGCAAAACAAAATAGTAACTTTGATAGTGGTTCACTAGATGTTAGAGTAAAATATGCTTATCTTTATCTAAATAATGTATTGCCTTATACAGGTGTAGAAATGGGTCTAGTTCATACACCATGGATGGATTTTGAAGAACATCATGGATGGAACTATAGAGCGATTGGTGAAGTATTTTCTGAAGCTCACAATGGAGCACACTTACATACTTCATCAGATTATGGTATCAACTTCAAAACAAAAACAGAGTATTTCTCTTCTGAATTAGCACTAGTAAATGGTTCGGGATACCATGGTGATGAAGATGGTGAAGGCTTAAGAGGTGCGTGGAGACTAACAGCTCACATCTTGGGAACTGGTAAAAAACATGTTCACAAATCAAGCACTTATGCAGATATATCTTTCTTGGGTCAGTATGGTAAAGATGAAGCAAAAGTAGGAGATATTGATGGTGACTTTACATGGTATGGAGTTCATGCTGTATATAACCAACCTGAGTTCCTAATCGCAGCACAATATATCAAAGCTGATACAGCAGGTGCAAACTATCAAGGTGATGGTTGGTCACTAAACGGTGAGTTTAGACTAGCTACACTAAGCGATTCACTAAATGGCTGGAACCTTGTAGGTAGATATGATGACTATACACTTGATGCTGGTGATATAGAAAAAACAACAACAATAGGTGCTATAGCATATCAATACAACAAATATGTAGAGTTTATCGGTAGTTATGAAAAAGATACAAAAGACAATACAAAAGATACAGACAAAACAATGCTAACAGCTTCAGTACACTGGTAATAGTACGCAAACCTAAAAGTAATTTTCATGTAACTCCAAGGTAGGCTGTGATGCCTACCTACTCCTTTTAACAACTTTTCAACAAAAATAAAGTAAGATTTACAAAATACTCAAGGTATCAAAATGCAAAAAGAAAATATAGAAATCATAGTCATAGAAGATGAAGAAGACATACTAGAACTTATAGAGTATTATCTCAACAAAGAAGGATACAGTGTCACAGGATTTTTATCTACACAAAATGTTGAGAGATTTATAGAAGAAGAATCCCCATCACTTATGATAGTAGATAGAAACTTACCTGGTGTTGAGGGAAGCGACTTTGTCAAATACCTAAGAGAGATAGGATATAACATACCTGTGATTTTCCTAACAGCCAAAGATAGTGACAGTGACTTGGAAGAGGGATTTTTAAAAGGTGGCGATGACTATATGACAAAGCCTTTTAATCCTAAAGAACTCACCCTTAGAGTCAAAGCGCTGCTTAAAAGAAGTGGCAACTTAGCTACTTCACAAAAAATCAAATACAAAGATATGCTACTAGATATCCATAACCATACACTAAGTATAGAAAACCAACACATAGAGCTTACCAATTTGGAGTTTAAACTCTTATATACTTTTGTCAAAAACCCTAAACAACCACTAGGTAGGGATTTTTTACGAGATGAAGTATGGGGAGATGATAGTTTGGACTTCAATGACAAAACTATCAATGTAGCTATGAACAGACTCAAAAAGAAGATAGACCCAAGTGGAGATAAAGAGTATATAGTACCTGTATGGGGAGTTGGGTATAAACTTATATAGATTGTAACCAATTTGTTTCCAGAAAAAGATACAGTTTTATCGAGCCATTTTTACTATCAAATCACTTGATACCCTCTTTGTAAACTCCTACAATGGCTCAAATATCAAACAATTTAATTGATATCAATATCATTATAAAATCATCTTTTAGTGTAACCAAATTGTTACCGAGTTGAATTATACTTCTAATATCAAAAACTTTTAAAGGAAAACATATGATGAAAAAATTTATTATAGCTACTTTGGCAGCTTCAGTAGCACTTAGTAGTGTAAATGCAGGAGATATTAAAGGTAGAGGAGCATCATTCCCAGGACCTGTATATAAAGCATGGACAGCAGATTACTTCAATACAACAGGTAAAAAAGTAAACTATACACCAACAGGAAGTGGTGATGGTATCAAATCTATCAAAAAAAGAATGGTTGATTTCGCTGGTAGTGACAAGCCACTAAAACCAAAATCTCTTAAGAAAAACAAACTTTATATGTTCCCAGCAGTTGTAGGTTCTATCGTACTAGCTTACAATATCGATGGTATTAAAGATGGTGAACTTAAACTTAGTCGCGCAGCAATAGATGCTATCTTTACAGGTAAAGCAACAATGTGGGATGATCAAGTCATCGCTAAAGATAATGCTGGGTTGAAACTTCCACATAAGCCTATAACAGTATGTGTAAGAGCTGACAAATCAGGAACAACATTTAACTTTACATACTTCCTAAACAAGATAGATCCAGCTTTCAAAGTGAGCAAAAAACCTACATGGAAAGCTAAAAAAGTAGTTGCGGGTAAATCAAACTCTGGTGTATCAGCAAACATCCAACAGATCAAAAACTCTATAGGTTATATCGAATACTCTTACAAAATCAAATTAAATCTTCCAGCAGCACAAGTACAGAACAAAGAAGGAAACTTCATCAATCCAACAGTACCTTCTTTCCAAGATGCAGCAAAATATGCGAGCTGGACACCAAAAAATGACTTCTATGCAGTTATCGGTGACCCTAAAGGTGCTACATCTTACCCTATCGTAGCAGCTACATTTATATTGCTACCAGAAGAAAAAACAGCTACAAACAAAGAAGTAACAGCATTCTTTGACTGGGCATATAACAACGGAGACAAGGCAGCTTCAGAACTTGGTTATGTACCACTTCCAGCATCAACAAAAGATGCTATCAGAGGTTACTGGAAATCTCACAAAATCAAATAATACCTCTTATAATCCTTGCCACTTTTGTGGCAAGGGCTACTTCAACCTTTTATATATAATCTACCCCAAAAGCATAAGTTACCAAAATGTAACTATTTTGTTATAAAATTGCTAAAATTTTTACAAAGGTTACTACAATATGAGTGGAAAACTCTTTAAGAACTTTTCGTTTTTATCAGCTACGATATCATTTTTTATACTAGTTGGTATCTTTGCCATACTATTTCACTATGCGCAGGATGCTTTACATACTTTTGGTATAGACTTCCTAACTACAAGTACATGGGAAGTAGGAGAAGATGATGAAGGTGGTATCTTTGGTGGATATATACCTATTATAGGCACACTTCTAAGTACTCTTATAGCTATGGTTATAGCTACTCCAGTAGCTATGGGGATAGCTATATTTCTAACTGAGATTGCATCAGAACAACTCTCAAAACCTGTATCTATAGCTATAGAGTTACTAGCAGCAATCCCTAGTATCATTTACGGTATGTGGGGACTCTTTTATTTCTCACCTATAGTTCAAAAGATATTTGGAGGCAATGGCGTAGGACTCTTAACTGCTGGTATCGTATTAGCTATTATGATAGTTCCTTTTATGACAGCTATTACTAGAGACTCTATGAATACAACACCATCTATCTTAAAAGAGTCAGCCTATGCTATGGGGGCTACTAAGTTTGAAGTTATCAAAGATGTGATTATGCCTTACGCAAAAGGTGGGATTATAGGTTCTATCATTCTAGCTCTTGGTAGAGCTTTAGGTGAGACTATGGCAGTGGCATTCTTGATAGGTTCAGTTATGTCACTTCCTAGCAAGATAACAGATCCGACTACTTCTATACCTGTACTTTTGGCAAACAACTTTGCTGAAGCTGAAGACTTGGAAATGAGTAGTATGTATTTCTTAGCTCTTATATTGTTTGTAGTTAGTTTTGTGATAATTACTTTGGCTAAATTTTATTTTCTTGGTAGAAAGGAGAAATAATGAACAGACTCCTATTAAACAAAATTATACTTATACTTTCAACACTATCTGCTGTTCTAGGGATAGGTTTTCTGTTTTGGATACTTATCACTTTGAGTTACAAAGGTATCACTAGTATTCACTTTGAAACTTTTACAAAAGATTTGGTAGAAGGTGGGATTAGAAATCTACTTGTTGGGCAGTTTACTATGGCCATACTAGCTAGTATCATAGCTGTACCTCTAGGTATGATGGCAGGTATCTATCTACGAGAGTATGGACACGGCTCCAAGATGGCTGCTGTTATCCGTAACCTAAGTGATGTGATGATGTCAGCTCCTTCTATAGTCATAGGGGTATTTGTCTATGCGTTGATGGTTGATCCTTTTGGTGGATATAATGGATGGGCTGGTATCGTTGCACTTGCTATCATGATGATACCTATCATCATCTCAACTACAGACAATATGTTAGCACTAGTTCCTCAAGAGCTTAGAGAAGCTGGTATAGCTTTGGGTGGGAGTAAACACAAAATCATACTTCAGATAGTAGTTAGAGCAGCAAAAGTTGGCATCACAACAGGGGTACTCCTCTCTTTTGCAAGGATTATCGGAGAGACTGCACCTTTACTTTTCACATCAGCAAACAACCAGTTTTTTTCTATGAACTTAAATGAGCAGTTCCCTTCTTTAACTGTTAGTATATATAACCTTGCGACATACCCAGATGAAGCAAGTCGTCAACTAGCTTGGGCAGCATCGTTTATACTTACTATGATAGTGCTTTGTATCAACCTTATAGGTAGATTTGCATTAAGAAACAAAAAATAAGGACAATTTAATGGCAACAGACAATTTAGTAATGGATATCAAAAAATTTTCTTTTACATACGCAGGTGCTCCAAAAGAGTCTCTAATAGATATAAACCTACCTATCAAAGAGAACAAAATCACAGCCCTTATAGGTCCTAGTGGTTGTGGTAAATCAACCCTGCTTCGTTCGATGAACCGTATCCATGACCTATATACAGGTAACAAATACGAAGGTGAGATAAACCTATATCATAAAGATGGTAGCATAGAAAACATACTAAATCTTAAAAAAGAGAATGACTTTATCCATCTTCGCCAAGAGGTTGGAATGATTTTCCAAAAACCTACACCATTTCCTATGAGCATATTTGATAATGTTGCTTATGGTCTTAGACTAGCAGGTATCAAAAACAAAACAGAACTCCAAGATAGAGTAGAAGCAGCTTTAAAAGGTGCTGCTATATGGAAAGAGACAAAAGATAGATTAAACACTTCAGCTCTTGGTATGTCAGGTGGACAACAACAAAGGCTCTGTATAGCTAGAGCTGTAGCACTTAAACCTAGAGTACTACTCTTTGATGAACCTACATCTGCACTTGATCCTATCTCTACGGGAGCGATAGAAGAACTTATAGCTGAACTCAAACAAGATGTATCAGTAGTTATCGTAACACACAATATGCAACAGGCAAGTCGTTTAAGTGACTATACTGCATTTATGTATATAGGTGAGCTTATAGAGTATGATGATACAGAAAAGATATTTTTAAATCCTACAGAAAAACTAACTGAGGATTATATAACAGGTAGATTTGGATAAGGAGAAAAGATGCTAACAAAATACCAACAAGCTAGACATGATGTCAGAGAAGAGGTTTTAAATGCTGTAAAACTACTAGCTAACTGTAACCAAGAAGCACTAAAAGCACTTGAAGCTTCAGATACAAACCTACTTCAAGAAGCTAGAGAAAAATTAAAAGATTTTTCAAAAAGAACAGAAAAAATAGATAACGATATAGTTCTCATCTTTGCTAGATATACACCAGAAGCTAGAGACTTAAGAGAGATGGTATCATACCTCAAAATCACATCAGCACTAAACCGTATCAAGACAAATACAAACAATTATCTAAAAAATATGCAAAGTATGCTCAATGAAGATGATGTAAATATTATCCAGTTTATCAAAGAGTCTTTATATATCAACAGAAGTACAGTAACAGCCTTTGATAAAATCATAGAGATGTTCAAAACTTTTGATGACAATGACAAAATCAAACAACTAGCTACCGAAATAGATGTAGAGTATGCAAAAACTGATGATGTATATGCTCTACTTGAAAAAAGTGTAATACAAAAAATGAGTGATGGAAGAGCTGAAGAGTATTTCAATCTACTCAAATATATCCGTAAAAATCTAAAAATCATAGATAGACTAGAGAGTATTTCTCAAAGGATCATCTTTGCTAGAATGGGTGGAAAACTATAGTATTATCTCTATATTTTTTATAAAAATAGGTTATACTACCTTATAATTTCATTCACATAGAGGATAGGTATGAACAATCTATTTAAAACTATACTAGGGGCTGTTTTTGCTGTAGCTGTTGCTATGTATGCAAACTCTCTTATAGGTAACTCGGCTCATGGTGGATTTTTGGTTTTAGCAGCACTATTTGGTGCTTATATGGCTATGAATATCGGTGCAAATGATGTAGCTAACAATGTTGGACCTGCTGTTGGTGCTGGAGCTATCACTATCGGTGGAGCTATCATCATTGCCTCTATCTTTGAAGCTATGGGTGCTTTGGTAGCTGGTGGTGATGTTGTAGGTACTATCAAAAAAGGTATCATCGACCCTGCTGCATTTGGTGGAGATAGTATGGTGTTTGTCTATGCTATGTCAGCAGCACTACTCTCTGCTGCTTTATGGCTTAACCTTGCTACTTGGCTAAAAGCTCCTGTATCTACTACTCACTCTATCGTTGGTGGTGTTTTGGGTGGTGGTATCGCTGCTGGTGGATTTGCTATCGTATCTTGGGGGACTATGGGTAAGATTGTAGCTTCATGGGTTATCTCTCCTGTACTGGGTGGACTTATCGCTGCTACATTTTTATATATCATCAAATCTCAGATTATATACAAACAAGACAGACTAAGTGCTGCTAAAAAGATGGTGCCTATCTTGGTATCTATCATGACTGCTGCATTTTTGACATACCTTACACTAAAAGGTTTAAAACATATCTGGAAAGATTTAACTCATATACTAAGCTTCTTGCCTCAAACTAAAAAACCAACTTTGGGTGTAGCTCTAAGCTTTGGAGTTATAGGTGGGATTGTAAGCTATATCTGGCTTAAACCTAGAGTTGCTTCAAAAGTATCAACTCTAACAGATAGCAGAGAAGATTTAAACCTGCTTTTTACTATACCACTTATCTTTGCAGCTGCACTTTTAAGTTTCGCTCACGGAGCAAACGATGTTGCAAATGCTGTAGGACCTTTGGCCGCTGTAAATGACGCTATAACAAATATGGCTATATCTAAAAAAGCAGCTATCCCTCTATGGGTTATGGTTACAGGTGGTGTTGGTATCTCTGTAGGTTTGGCACTATTTGGTCCTAGGCTTATCAAAACAGTAGGTTCAGAGATAACAGAGCTTGACCAGATGAGAGCATTTTCTATCATGATGGCAGCAGCTATCACTGTGGTTATCGCTTCACAACTTGGGTTGCCTGTATCTTCTACACACATAGCAGTTGGAGCTGTATTTGGTGTAGGTTTCTTAAGAGAGTGGATAGACAGCAAACAAACAGGCGAAAAACAAAAACTATATAATGAAGAGTTAGAAAAACAAAAACAACTCAAAGCTGAACTAGAGGCTTGTAGTGGCGAAGATGCAGCTAAAAAACTAGCACTTATCGAAGCACACAAAGCACAAAAGAAAAAAGTAAAAGCTATCAAAAAAGAGATAAAAGAGGGTTATATCAAAAAAGGTATGATCAAAAAAATCGTAGCTGCATGGGTTATCACAGTACCAGCAGCAGCTGTACTTTCAGCTATCATATTCTTCATCATCAAAGGTGTAGCAGCCTAAACCCAAAATATGCATTAGAGATTATAAATCTTATATAAGTCATTGCTCCTTGAGCATTGACAAAAAATCATCAATTAACTTTTGAGTTAATCTCAAATTTTTTGCAAATACCCAAAAAGCAAGCACTCACATAATATATTACAATTCTAATGCACAATTTGGGTTAAAACACTCGCAAAATATGACAATTTGTCATATTTTGCTTTCTTCTTTCAAAATTTTGCTATACTCTCACTTATGGATAAATATCAGATATTACAAGAGTATTTTGGACACGACACATTTAGAGACTTTCAAGAAGAGGCTATAGACACTATCCTCTCTCAAAGAGATTTGCTTATGATACTGCCAACAGGTGGTGGCAAGTCACTTTGTTATCAGTTGCCTACACTGCTAATGAGTGGAGTGACAGTGGTAGTATCTCCTTTACTTGCACTGATGCACGATCAAGTTACAGCTCTTAAAGCCAATGGTATAACAGCTGAGATGATAAGCTCTATGCAAGGTATAGAAGAGATCCAAAAGATAGAAAAACGCCTTGTTAAAGGCTCTATCAAACTTCTATATGTAGCCCCTGAGAGGCTAAATAGCGATTATTTTTTAAACCTGCTTCACAGTATAGATATAAACTTCTTTGTGATAGATGAGGCTCACTGTGTGAGTGAGTGGGGACATGAGTTTAGAGAAGATTATCGTAAACTCAACTTACTTAGAGCTGAGTTTGCCTCTACTCCTATAGCTGCTTTTACAGCTACTGCCACACCTGTAGTACAACAAGACATCATCTCAAACCTAAGACTGCAAAACCCTACACTGCTAAAAGGTACTATATTTAGAGAAAACCTTACTATCAATGTGATAAATCGTATCAAAGACGGTAGAGTCCAACTGCTAGAGTTTTTGAAACTGCATCAAAACCAATCAGGCATCATCTACACACTCTCTCGCAAATCCACAGAGTCTATAGCTAGTTATCTACTCTCCAAAGGTATAGAGGCTAGATGTTATCACGCAGGACTCTCCAAAGAACAAAAAGAACAGACATACTCTGAGTTTGTAGCCGATAGAGTACAGATAGTAGTAGCCACTATAGCCTTTGGTATGGGGATAGATAAAAGCAACATCCGTTTTGTAGTACATATGAGTATGCCAAAAACTATAGAAAACTACTACCAAGAGATAGGAAGAGCAGGAAGAGATGGCTTAGAGTCTGAGACATTGCTACTTCACTCTACTCAAGACATCATCCAGCAAAAAGCTTTTATAGATGAGCTACCTGACAATGCTTACAAACAACACGCATATGACAAGATAGATGCGATGGCTAGGTTTGTAACTTCAGAAGAGTGCAGACACCAATCTTTGGCTAGATACTTTTCAGATGACATACAAAGTTGTAAAGATAAGTGTGACAACTGTACCCAAACCAACAAAACCAAACTTGACATCACCAAAGCATCCCAAAAAATGCTCTCAGCCATATATCGAACACAACAAAAGTACGGCATACTATACATCATAGATATATTGCGAGGTAGCAAAGAGCAACGCATCATCCAAAACCAACACAACAAACTCTCAGTATATGGCATAGGAGAAGAGTATAGCAAAAACCAGTGGCACACTATAGCTGACAAGCTTTTAGAGATAGGAGCTGTAACTTTAGGAGAGTTTAGAGTTTACAAACTTACACCTTTTGGTGTCAACATACTTAAAGGTTTACACCAAGTTGAGATAAATGCCGATAGATTAGAGATCAAAAAGTCAGTACCGAAGAAAAAAGTTACATATTTTGATGATTATGATGTAGAAGTGTTTGACAGACTACGAGAGCTTAGAAATACCATAGCCAAAGAAAACTCCCTGCCTCCTTATGTAATCTTCTCAGATAAAACCCTCAAAGAGTTAAGTTCATCCAAACCAACTACAAAAGAGCAAATGCTTTTAGTTCACGGTATAGGAGAGGTCAAGTTCCAAAGATATGGGGAGATGTTTTTAGAAGAGTTGACAAAAATACAAAACTAGTGTATCATTATGTATATACAAAAAAGGATGGCAAAATGGTTGTAGCATTAAAAAAGTGGGGTAATTCTCTTGCTATACGCATACCAAAAGATATAGCCAATACCCTATCTATCAAAGAAGATTCACTCATGGAGTTAAGTATAAAAGACAATGTTTTATCTATAAAACCACAAAATAAAAGCCATTTAGAAGAACTTGTCTCAAAGATAGACAAGAGTAATCTTCACAGTGAGATACCAACAGGTAAGCAGGTAGGCAATGAAGAGTGGTAGATACATACCTCAAAGAGGTGACATAGTCTGGCTGGATTTTAATCCACAAGCAGGACATGAACAAAGAGGTAAAAGACCTGCTTTGATTGTCTCTCCAAAAATATATAATGAAAAAACAAATCTATGTTTATGTTTGCCTATAACTTCAAAAATCAAAGGATACCCTTTTGAAGTTATACTACCTCAAAAGTTACCTATAAATGGAGCTATATTGAGTGATCAGATTAAAAGTTTGGATTTTGTAGCAAGAGATATATCTTTTGTGTGTAAAGCACCCAAAGATGTAGTTGATATAGTACAAAAAAATCTCTTGGTACTTATACAAGAAGAGGTATAAAAGATGGGATTATGTGGCATAGATGAAGCAGGTCGTGGTCCTTTGGCTGGGGAGCTTGTAGTAGCTGGTGTGGTACTTTTGGATGATATAGATGGGTTGATGGATTCTAAAAAGCTAAGTGCTAAAAAAAGAGAAGAGTTATACTCCAAGATAGTTCAAAACTCACATTATCATATAGCTGTGTATAGTGCATCAGATATAGACTCTTTGGGGATTTCAAAAT